>CEPW01133888.1_pt1 | contig 13821 bp, 10 predicted proteins | sample 356211 | NCBI WGS metagenome assembly CEPW01 (sample SAMEA2620021, study PRJEB7988) | marine metagenome | biome: marine biome (ENVO:00000447); feature: deep chlorophyll maximum layer (ENVO:xxxxxxxx); material: "saline water (ENVO:00002010), including plankton (ENVO:xxxxxxxx)" | depth 25 m
ACAACTGCTGAAGTCAGAGTTGCTGTTCCTGCTGTAAAAGCACTTGAAACATTTACGTTAGTTGCGTCAATGTAGTTGATTGTTCCAAGACCTGCTACAACTCCACCAGAGTTGATTGTGACTGCAGATCCAACAACTGCCTGACTTGCTGTTACAACTCCAGTTGTATTAACATGAGTTGCATTGAAGTTGGTAATCGTACCAAGACCAGCAACAACACCACCAGAGGTCAAAGTTACTGCAGATCCAACGTTCAGTGCATCATTAGCAGTCAGAATACCGATTCTTGTGCCACCTGCATCAATGGTAACACCAGCACCGATTGTGATCTCGTTCTTATTACCGTCAAGAACAATAGAACCAGTTCCAACGGTCAGAATACCTGTGACTCTTGCATTACCATTGACCCACAGTGAAGTTCCTGCAGCACCTACAGGTCCAACTTCTAACTGGAAGCGGGGATTGGTGGTGCCTATACCAACATTGAGAGCAGTGGTATGAATACCAGAGTTAGTTTGTTGGTTGCTGAAGAATCCAGTTCCTGATCCTCCTCCACCACCGCCAATGCCGATGCCACCGCCGCCACCACCAGCAGGAGCAAAGTCAACCCATGCATTTGCAGCATCATAGTAGATGAAACCGCGACCTAAAGTTTCATTCCACCACAGATTGCCTTCCACAGGGTTTGATGGAGCAGAAGTAGATACCGCAACACCAACATTAGTCAGGTAGCGACCATCTCCATAGAAGTAGTTTGCAGTAACAACACCAACATGAAGAACAAAAGTATTTCCTGCACCAACAGCAGTTAGTGGATTTGTGGTTCCAATACCAACGTTATTACTTGTATGAACACCTACACTATTCTTGAGCCACTGCCCCTGAATGCCTACAGAAGCACCTCCACTGCCCCCAACAAGAGTAAAGGTGGAGTCTTGCCCAACGGTTAGTGTTCTTCCACTCTCAACGGCATATGGACCAGCTGCAAAGCAGTTATGATCTGCTTTGGTTGTGATTGTTTTATCAAGTACCTTAGGATTAGAATAATAAGTATTTGAGTTTACAACACCTTCAACATCTAATGCATGACCACCTTTTGGAACAGTTGAACCGATTCCAACATCACTGGTCGTATGAATACCAGTATGATAGTTAATATCTCTACGCCAATACGCTGCACTACCACTACTGATTGAGATATCAATAGTTTGACCATTAACAGCAAACGTATTTCCAGAACCTACAAAGTTGAGGTTGGTAAATCCATAACCAATCTGAGTTCCTGAAGATGCAATACCAACACCAGCACCTAAGAAGGTAACAGTAACACCAGCTCCAGTTCCTGCTGCAGTTACATGAGCACCTTGGAAGTTAATTGATGTAACCTGAGAAGGTGTTCCAGTGATCGTGTTCTCCTCAAGAACAGTGATCCCTTGAATACCTGAAGTATTTGCTGCGCCGATATTATCATAAAGATAATATCCAATCAGTTCAACAGTGTCACCTGCAGTAGCACCATTTAGAAGAGTTACAAATGCTGCGGTCTCTGTATATTCTGATGTTGATAACTTGACACCATTAAGGAATACGTCAAGAAATCCTAAAGTATGTGCAAAGTTAAACTGTTTCTGCCCCTCAAGAGCAATAAATGTTTCTACTTTTCTTAAGTTTGGTGCGGTTGTCCATGCAATGCCTGCACCAGTTGCAACTAAAAGTTGACCATATGTACCAACACCCGTGTTTCCTGCTTCTAAGGTGCCGTCTATGATTTTTGTGTTGGTGCCAAGTGAAGTGACACCAACGATTTGAGCATCCGAATCAACCTTAAGATCTCCATTTACTTGGAGTTTATGATACGCGAGAGTCGTGCCAATACCAACTCTTTCTAGTTGGGCGTCTGCGTAAACAAGGTCTTGCTTGACTTCAAGACCATGCTTAACTACAAAATTCTTATTGACAGCCATGAGTACTCCCGAGGTTCACTATCCCCTCTTAAGGTGTTAAAAATATTTATGGCAAAGGGTATTTATCAGATGGACAGAGGTGGTTGTCCAGAGAGACCGTAAGATACGGTTACGATTCCAGATCTTGCAGTGACAGGAAGAGTTCCAGTCTGAGTATCTGGATTATTTGTAAGTGCGATTTGAGTAATGTTCTGACCCAAAGACCATCTATTAGTTGCTGGTCTGCGATGTACAAGAAGATGTTCTGCCATCAGTCTTGTAAGACCTGATCCATCACCAAAATATTGAGCTGTGGTAACACCAGCAGCAGCAGTTACAATACCTGAAGAGATTTGAACACCGCCCATAGTGGCAATGCCAGAGATGTTCAATGTTGATGCCGCAATACCAGCAGCACCACCACCAACTCCACCGCCACCAGTCAGAACCAGTTCATTGACGGTGATTGTACCTGCGATGGTAACATTATTATCAATGTAGGTAACAGCAAGACCCACATTTGACATGTATTGAGCATCGCCATAGAAGGTAACAATGCCAGAAGTTGCGGTGATGATACCACCTGACCCATGAGCACCTTCTAATACTCTTACATAACCTAAGGTTGAAGCACCAGAAACAATCACACCCTTGTCAAGGGTTGGGGCGGCAGTGCCTGAACGGTCTCTGATGGTATCTACTTGTAATACTGACATTTTGCTACTTTGCCTTCTTAGGGAAACTTATGCTCTGGATTATTTATGTCTATTTAGTTTAAAGAAATCATCAACTACTGATGTCACCAAATGTCTTCCACTCATTATTTGTAGTGTAAATCCATCCAGTATATCCACCATTAGTTGGGTTTGCATTATACACAATATCACCAGGGTTACCAGGAACAACAGGGGTAGAAATGCCAACCGTATGCTTTCTAGAAACAGTTGCATCACCTTGAATAAAGATGGACTGTGCTTCAATACCTCTTAATGAGTTTGAAGTAATCTTATTGTTAAAGATAACAGGTCCATCAAATCTAGATGATACTGTTGCATCGCCACCACCCTCAACACGAATTGATCTAGTGATAGTAGCTTCAACTGGAGTCAGAACGTCAAAACCAATGTTAAGATTTGGTCCCAAATCTTCACCCACAGTCGTTGGAACTGGTGCATCAAATGTTGCTTCTTTACCAGTAGAAGAACTTACTTTCTTGTTACCAATGTAGAAGCTACCGTCGTTGTTCATACCTGTATAAACGACGACTCCACCATCTTGTTTATGTGCCTGTGAAAGTACCTCTTCAATGGGACTGATGATTCTATCTTGTCTTTGTGGAAGAGCAGTAGAGTAGTTACCAGGACCAAATCCAAGATACTCAAACGTGTGACCAGAAGCACGAAGAATAGAGTTTCTTCTGAGTTCAACTTGTCTGGGTCTTACTCTCTTTACAACTTCACCTGCAACATGAGACTGTCGTTGAGTACCCATTGTGCCACGGAATACTTTAATAATATCACTTGTCACAGTCTCCTTGACTCTAACAATCTCTTCATCAATCTGTAAGTAATCTCCGATTCTTATATCAAGATAATCAGTATCAATCTCAATCTCATCAGTCGTTAACAATGCATTACCTGTTCCAGAAATACCCTTGAGTGTGGTAGTGATACCTGCATATGAAGTTACCATTCTTCCTGCAGTATTTTCATCTTCTGGAGAAGATGCTCCACCTTGAGATACAAATCCTGTTGGGAAGACTCTAATCGTTCCAGTTTCTGGATAAGAAATAGAACCAATACCAATATCAATGGTAAATGATGTTGTGGTTCCTACTGATTTAACAATAAAGTTGCCATTATAGAGTCCTTGATCAGCACCACAAATATGAACTTTATTATCAACAAATAGTCCATGTGCTTCTGTACAAGTTACAATACCAACTCCAGTAACTTGGTTATAATCTAACGTTTGAACGTCAATAGAGTGACCAACTTCATAGTAGAATGCAGGAGTTGCAAGAGTAATACCAATACCAGACGCAGAACCAATTAATGAAGATGATACAGTAGTTGCTGATGATACTTGAATGTTATAAGCATCCCCTGCTGCAATGCTGGTGATTCTATAGAGTTGATTATAGTCTCCATTATTCTTACCAGAAACATTATTCAGACGAATAACATCACCAACATTGCTATAGATTTGAGTTATGCTTACAACACCAACAACATGTCCTGCTGTCGTAGCAACACCAACCACATTGAAACTATCTCCAACTGAACATGCACTACCACCATCCATAATCTCTGCATTTGTGATTTCTCCTGCAGAGTTAATATCAATCAAAGCAGTAACATTTTTTCCTGCTCCAGTAGAAGCTGGTTCCAGTTTTGCATTTAATAGTCTAGCAGAACCACCATTTCCATATTTTGTTCCTGCTGTAGTGATAGAAAGTTTCGTTGCGCGATTGAATCCGTGTTCAATTCTACTTGTAATGGTGTGAGCAGTTCCAGTTGCATTTGAGACGACGTTAGAAATACCAATACCAACACCAAAGTCATAAAGACCAGAAGCAAGAGTCTCTTTTGTAAGAGAATTTCTTGGGTCATTAACAACTACTTCTCCGATAATGTCTGATGATGCAAAACAATCAGCAGCAGGGACATCTGATGCGGGATTATCTCTATTCAGTTGAGGATAGAGATTTGCGATTGGTTGAGAATATCTCAGATTTGTAAATGGTGATACTACAGGTTTATTGCCAGCAGAGACCACAAGAAGATCATATACTCCACCTTGTTTATTGGGAATATATTCTTGAATCTGATTGACTCTATAAACAACTAACGTTTCATTATATCTCTTTCTCTTATAAGAAGGGAGACTGGTGTTTCTTGTAATAGTGTCACTTGTAAATGTTCCAGGATTTGCAGTTAGTGTGTATTGGAACTCTTTCCTGCTTCTGACTGCTGTAACAGTAAACGTACCATTGAATCCAAGATTTGTACTTCCCGTAGTATTAGCGGTGCTAACAACATTGATAACCTCAACTTCATTACCAGGAACTAGTTCATGTGGCAGTTCAGTTCTGATTGTTGCTGTAGTTCCACTCCAAGTTGCATCAGCAATAAATCTTGGATTTCTAAGTTCAGTTGAGTTTGTCAGTGTTTGTGTTGAAGCACTAAAATACTTTTCTACTTCTGTAGTAGTAGAAGGAGTTGTCAGATTTGACTCCTGCATAACATATCCTTCAACAGGAGGTCTTGCAATGGTTGCAGAGTCTGAAGGGATGACGTATCTTGCTCTATAAACAGTATCACCAAAAGCTCTTGGATCATTTGTTCTTTCAATGTATGTTCTTGGTGATGCAGTGCCTAGAACGGTAGTTCCTACACCAACCAAAGTAGAATATAGATTATTTTCTGTAGATGCTGAAGAAACATTTACATACCACTGACCTTGAGCAGAGTCAAACTGAATAGGATGTCCAAGATCTCCTGCTTTTTTATCAGATACTCTACTTACAACAGTAAGTGCTCCTCCTTTGGAGTTAATAGTTAATGGATTGTTATTGATAGCATCGTTTTTATTCTGAGCAATCTTGATTTGCTTAGTATTTAAAACGGAATCAGATTCAGATGTAACAGCAAAATAAATCGTATTTGGAGTCAATCCATCGGGCAGATGCCCATTTTCACTTAAAACACGAATACTTTCGCCATTTTTAAACTTATGATCTTCCTCAAGAGTAAAGATGCTGGTTGATATACTATTGATACCAACAGATGTTCTTGCAACGTTAGTTACCTTCTCTCCAGACTCTTCTAAAGAAGTGCCTTCAGTTCCATCCATAATCACACGAGCACTATATGCTGTAGTGACTCCAGAGAATGAGAGATTTACTTTTAACTCTTCACTGTTGTTTGCTCCAAATCTATATCCATCCAGAACAGAAACAGGAGGGACTTTTGAGTTCTTTTGGTTCAGGAGATATAATCTACTAGTGGTTCCAATACCAGGGCTTGCTGCAGCAGCAACTGTAGTTGTAATCCCAATATCAATAGCATCAAACTCAACTGTAACCAATCCACCTTCTAGTTCTTTTGGTGGAATGATATGAGAAATATATCCAACATCATCTCTTGTAAATGCATCTTTCTTAAATCCATCTGCATTTAATGCAATCTGACCAAAGTTAGAGTTTGAGTTGGTAATACTTTGGTCAGATCCTGATTCAGCAACAAAGTGCTTTGCATAACCAATAGCAAAGATAGAAACTAACTGAAGAATAGCAGAGTTGCTTGATTTAATATGGAAGTTTTCATATTCTGGTTTGTATTTTGCTCTTGAATCTGCAGAAAGGTTATCATTACCTGCAGCAAACTGATCTTCCCATAGACCAGTAGTAGTGTTATATTTTACGAAAGCATTATTATCTTTTTGTAGTCCAATTCCAGTGAACTGAGCCACAACCATAGATTTAAATCCAGAAGCTTTATCGCCATCAGCGTGCATACCACACATTCCATAAACAGATCTCAAACTGATGTTGAATATGTAAGGAGATGCAGAGGTTACAGTATCTACCTGTAATGCTAATGTCGCACCTGCAACATCAGCTGCAGATGGTTTAGCATTTGCTGGAGGATTCTGAACTTCATACTTGACTCTAGTATCACTTACGACTTCAGTGACAATATGTGCGCCATCATAACCAGTAGGTGCAACACCATTGACACGAATAGGAGAATCTGTGTCAATATCAGGAAGAGCAGTCTCTAACTCGACAGTAACGGTTGTGGTTGAAGTTGTGCTGTCTCCAGCGAAAATGCTGCTAATACCAACTGAAGATCCTGTAGAACCAACAATACGATATTCATCAATCTTTGCTTCAATATCAAGAGGATCGCCAACCTGTTCAGGGAAGATAGCACGACCACTCAATGTACCATAAACATTACCAACCTTTTCATAGTATAACTCAAGATCAGTTTTTTCAACCTCTCCGTCTGATCCAGAGATGAAATCATCATCAATGTCAATATCATTAACCCCATCAGCATACTCAAAGCAAGTTAACTTGTGGTGGGAGAAGTTTGGAATAAACTTGTTAGTTGTGTAGTCTTTATATACAGTTCCTTGTGTGTCTCCATCAAAAATGGAGAACTGCCAGAAGTAACATGCACCAGTGACTCTAAAGATAGCAGATCTTTCAATCTGATCATTTGTTGGATCTGGAACATATCTTGGTATAATCTTTGTTTTACGAAGATCCATACCAACGATAGAAGTACCTCTTGGTACAATAACTCCACCGTGGATAGAGTTCAGTTTGTAGAGGATGTTATCGTCGTCTCTTAAATCAAAGTTAGTTGTGGTGTCAAATGGAGAAAGATTTCCTGAAGTAGCACCACTTCTTAAACGATAGTTGTTTGATGCAATGGGAATCCAACCAGGACGGTTGTCTACGATGTGCTCACCTGGATAGAGAACAATGGTAGTTTTTCCAAACCTATCATTGTCAACACCTTTTTGGTATGAAAATCTCGCTGCTTCAATCAATGCTCTCTGTAGAGTTTTAAAAGGTCTAGCAAGAGAGTTACCTTGATTCTGTACGCTGTCTGTCGAATCCAAGTTATTTGGATCGACATAGAGAATTTCACCTTTGGTGTTCTTTAAAAAGTTATCTAGTCTACTGAGACCCATTGTATTCGCACAATATTTCTGTTATGGATTATTTATGTGGATGCAATACCAACTGGTTTTGGATTTGCGTCTTTTACAACTTTAATCGCAGCATAAAACTCAGAGGTATCTTTACCCGAAATAACACCATCATCAAGATCGTGCCAAAGTTTATCTAACTGTTCTCCAATCTGTGGATATAAACCTGCTCTACGAGATGCATATGCACTTATTGCGTTATATCTATCAAGAAACTCAGCAGCAGTCAAGAATCCAGATAAGCGTACAGTTGTACCTGGATTTTCTTCTGATGGAAGTTCTTTGGTATCATCAAAATCATCATCAACCATGTATACAGTCATTCCAGCACCCACATTATCTGGAATATACTTTTTTGCTACTGATACAACACGATTTTCCTCAGTGTTAAGATAATACCACTTCATAATCCTTTAAATAAAATATTTATTACACTGCAGTCCAACTAGACCATGTTCCACTATATCGAGTTCGATAGTAAACATCATATCCAGATCCATAATAAGGTATTGCAAGTTGTGTCAGGTTACCAGTTCCATTTTTTGAACTATATTCAAAGTTGATGGCATGAAAATAGATGTTAGTTCCTGTGGGACCATTAGTAGCACTTCCAAGAAGAAGCGTATATCCCATCCCTGACCTTGCATTCGTTGCGTCGTTCCAGTTTGTAGTACCAGAAGTAGACATGGAACCAAGTCCACCTAAGTACTGCCCAGCATAAGAATAAACGCTTCCCTTCGCATATATTGCACCCGCATATCCTGTGTCATAAGTATCACCATCCCCTTTTTGGACATACATTCCCCAAGAACTTGAAGTATAATCTGTATTGATACCTACAGCCCTATTAGTACCACTAGTATAGATGGAAGGGACCATTGCAGACAAGGTAGAATTATATGATTCTATTTGAAGTCCATAACCACCAGAAGACGTATTACCCTTGATATTAACATCCCCAGAATTCCAAGTAAGCATATTAGCATTTCTCAAGTAAATATTACTATAGACGGCGAGACTTACAGTACTTGAAAAAGAAGAAGCAGTTGTATACCCGATTGCAACAGTAGCATTGTTATTATCAATCACCATTCTTGTTGTTTCATTTGTCTGGAATGACAACTCTCTAGCAGATGAGTTGTGACCCACATACATTGTGGAGGAGTCACCTGCAATACCACCAGTATATCCGTTAAAGTTTGCCGATATGTGACAAATATAAGTTGCTCCAGGAGTTATATCATAACCAGCGGCAACATAAATCCTATCATCAGTGACAAGACTATATGTACCACCATAATATGCCCCAATAGTTTTTCCAATACCAACAGTATTGGCAAAATAAGCTCCACCATTCATCACATGGAGTGTTGTGTCCCTATCTCCTGTTGTACTAGCAGATCCAACAGAGACCACATTATTCTTATGAAGATACAATGGTCCTGTTTGATTTGCAGGTCCAGTGCCGTATCTTATAGTAAGTTTCTCATCATTTTGACTTCCAACATGCCCCATATACCATGTATTAGCATTCCCAGCATCATTGGCGAAATTTATATAAGCATAGTTTGTTGCACGAAGACGTATACTTGCATCATTAGGATTATTAGAGTTGTCGGGGTTTGCCCAAAGATCTAAATTAAAACTTTGATGTCCAGTTGTACCAATTCCGATATTACCATTAGATGTTATGCGAAACCTTTCTGCATTATTTGTACCAAGTCTAATATCATCATTAGTGTAGTTCCAAAGGTGTAATGCATCGTTACCACTATTTCCATGTCCAATAAATCCAGTATTTCCTCCAGGATCCTTAAATCGAATGTAGTTAAGTGCTTGATCAGTAGTTACTTCAGAAACGATTACTTCACCACTTCCAGTCATGACATGAAGGGGACTGTCTGGATCATCTGTCCCGATTCCAACAAAACCACCACCAGTAACTCTAACAAGTTCTGTATTACCTACACCAAGAACAACAGGATTACCAGAAATAGTTACAGCAATCCCTGTATGACTAGAAACTAAGTTAGCGGATTCTCTTTCCTTTCCCATCTCAAAAAAGACTTTATTGGTATTTAGTCTTTCTCATCAATAAGATATTCTACAGTGTTAGCAATATCATCCATTGCTTCTCTTAAATCAGGTCTCTGTCCCGCTTCCATTTTGCGATCATTTTGTTCATCATGAAGGGTCCAACGCCATTGACCCATTCCTTTTGAATACCAGAGATTTATTTTCATATTAATCAATAGGTAACATTTCAGGGTTTTCTATGTCCATTTCAAAGAGACAAGGATGTGCCTCTTCCATCACCAAATATCCAGATTCCTTATACAAGTCAGTATAGGTATAAGTCTTATTATTGTTTGCTATGTTAATATTTGAGAGATCATTTTCTTGATCCTCGCTCATGTCATCAAATGTGAATGAAAATCCTTCAATGAAATACATGAGGACCATTCTGGTTTCGCCTGTTTCATAATCCTGTAACCATCTAGGAGAGCTGGTTATTCGATGAGACATGTTTGCTTTTTTGAATATTTATGATTGGTCAATGGATTTAATGGTATTAATCAAAACTTTTGTTCCATTAATACACATTTCATCCGTTGTTTTTTCTTTTGGTGAGTGACTGATGCCACCGATTGATGGAACAAAGATCATACCCATCGGGCACCAAGTAAAGTTCTGAGCGTCGTGTGATGCCCTAGAAGGCATTTCAATACTGCTTAGACCATATCTGTCACAAGAACCTTTAACGGCGTCAATGATGCTTCTCTCACATAGTGCTGGTTCGGACTTATGTTGAATATTATACCTCAAATCAAACTTCTTACAGACATCCTCAACAAAATCTTCCATTTTGTCTGCATAGAGATCTCTAACCTGTAACGTAAAATCTACTCTACCAGGAACAACACTGAATGCATTGGGATGAACATCTAATACCCCTACTGTTGCAACAAGACCATCTGCTTCTTTTGCCTTTTTGTCAATATAAGAGATAATTTCCGCCGTTTTGACCAATGCATCATTTCTCATGTTCATGGGAGTTGTTCCTGCATGGTTCTCTTGACCAAATACAGAGACAGAACACCTTCTTTGTCCCACAATACCAGTTACGGCACCAATATCAGTTTGTTGACAATCAAGAACTGGACCTTGTTCTACATGAAGTTCTAAAAATGCTTTAATATCGGGTTTTTTTGAACAATACCCAACTGACCCACTCATTGTATTTTCTTCATCATGGAAAATTACAACTTCTAGTGGATGCTTGAGTTTTCCCTTGAGTTCTCTTGCTGCTTCAAGTCCTGCAAGAACTCCTAAAACGCCATCATACTTACCAGCAGTCGCTACAGTGTCAGTATGTGAACCAGTAACAATAGGAGCACCAGAACCAGGAAGAATGCCTCTTATATTGCCATAGATGTCTTTGTTTACGGTCAGACCATCTTCTAACATCCACCGTATGACAAGTGACTTACCTTGAATGTCTTCTAAACTATCAGCAGGTCTGCATATACCGTTTTCTGTAGCACCAATCTCAGATAACTCTTGAATACGCTCTATCAGTTTCATATTCGTTTATCTTTATGTATAGGACGAGCGGGACTTGAACCCGCAAGGCAGTACTGCCGACTGATTTTAAGTCAGTTATGTTTACCAATTTCATCACCGTCCCAAAGGTGGGTAGAGTTGGATTTGAACCAACGTAGGCAGAGCCAATGGATTTACAGTCCATCTCCTTTAACCACTCGGACATCTACCCAAGAAAACCTATTCTGGTTTATATGTTGGAGGATGAAATGCACAATATTCGTTAAATGTGATTTTCATCTCCTTGTTAGTCAATCCTGCATTTTCTGCTGCTTTCGGCAAATTCCACTTTGCTGACCAAAGCATTTCCATTGATTTACGTGTTTCTGGACGCATGTGAAAAAAGTAATAGGGTCAAAAATTTCTGGAGAATTTTTTCGCCCAAAAATGAAACTAAAGGTCATTTTTGGAAGCGGGTGATCGGACTCGAACCGACGACATTCAGCTTGGAAGGCTGACGTTCTACCACTGAACTACACCCGCGAAAAAATCACGAAGCAACAACAGGTTCTGCGTAAGCAAGACACTCTTCGTCAAGAGTATCACGAAGAAACTCAAGAAGAATCATAAACTCGTCCACGCTCTCACAATCCACAGTCTTTTGATCTCCCTCACTAGAGTAGAGATAAACCTTTCGGAGCATAGGGTCAATGACACAACGAGTCAGGTACTCATCCTCAGGTCCTGCGTATTCAAAGTCCATGTCTGTTTCGTGATTACCTATGTATAATAACGTACATAGGGTTCCGTGTCAAGGGGACTGTGACGGTTACTCTGGTGTCTCCCACTGAGGATTTCTTCTGTCATAGTCCCATCCACCAATCAGGAAGTTTTCGTTTCCATCTGGATAATCATCAGGGGTCTCACCTTCATAAACTACATGAAGTTTCTCATCATGGTTCATTGGATTCAACCAACGTGCTGCCCATACCTCATAGAAGCAATGGATTCTTTCACCAGTTCCAGACTTAAGTATCACTATGCTGCCTGAAATCTCCTGAACAATAAGATCTTGAGACGTGCCAATCTGAGTTAAGGTGACTGTGATTGTATCTGGATCAACTAAACCATCCCAATATTCTGGGAGATCAATAATATTAGTGCCTTCAAGTTTACCTCTTACATAGATACCAGCTTCTGGTCCCTCTGCAATAATGTGACGAATTCTTTTCCCCTTTTGCTTTACGTGAGGAATGTCAAAGTTTCCAAGAAGTTTATTACCAGATGCAGTTCCTGTTACATTACCAGTGAATGATAAAGTTCCAGTGGCAGCAGTAATGGCACCACTACTAATCTGCACATTACCGATTCTATGAGGTCCCGCATTAGAAGCAGTGAGGGCACCGTCCATGAGAAGGTCGCCAGCAAAATCACCACAAGCATCAATGTGGGCATCTCCACGTTGAGTTGCGACACCGCAGACATTACCAGTAGCATCTGTGATTGAATCAGGACCAGCGCCACTTACTTGTGACTTATTAGGTCCATCATTTGCTTCAGCGTGAAAAAATGTTCCGATTGCCATTAGTTACCTCTCATCTCTTCTCTGACAGTTTCTTTAATCAGATTCTCGACATAGTTATGCTCATAGTTGAAGGTATATCCTTCATTGCCACCAGGATAATCAAGATGAGAACCTCCCTCATACTCAACAATCAAGTCATCGTCAACTCTTGATGCATGAATCACATAGTTATACTCAATGTCTCTACCTGAGGTTTCCCAGTTAGTTTCAACATACACTTTGTTGTCCTCAATCTTCTCAATGAAAAGAACATATGGTTGACCAATGGGGGTCAGATGAACACTGATGGTTTCTTCCTTGACAAGACCTCTCCAGTAGTCTGGAAGTTCAATCACCTTACCTTTATTCTTTCCATGCAGATAGACACCGATCTCTGGTCCTTCTAGGCACACATGACGCAATCTCCATCCAGGTTTGGTTGGATGGTCAATATCAAAAGGAAGATTTTTCTTGGCAGCAAGAACATGTACGCCACCATTACTAGAAACGTTACCAAGAGCTTGAATATTTCCATTAGCAAGAATATTCTGATCCACCCAAAGATCACCAACCTTCATATTATAATAATACCAAGGTTCACACTGTTCCCCTAACAGTTCCTTAAGGTCAGCATCAAAATCATTATCTTCGTTGTGATGCTTTGGAACATAATCATAACGTGTGCTAGGTTTACCTACGATTACTGGTTCAGAGCAGTCTTGTTTACCTTTAGTTCTTGGTTCAAATCCTTCTGATGGACCATTTCCAGATCCTGACGGCGCTGATGATTTATCCGCACCCTTTTTTGCTGATTCTTCTGGCACTTACTTTACCTCCTCATTCACGAACGTCATAGTTCCAACCAACAACAGAATATTGGGAGTTGTCACCTGGATAATCTTGTGGAGTTTCACCACGATACTCTGGGATAAGTCTATCACCATCTTTCCTTTCTGCATAGATGTGATAGAAACAATCAATAGGCATATTACCCTGAGATTGTAAATAAACCTTCTCTTCATCAATCCTCTTAATGATCACATG
>CEPW01053564.1_pt1 | contig 13789 bp, 10 predicted proteins | sample 356211 | NCBI WGS metagenome assembly CEPW01 (sample SAMEA2620021, study PRJEB7988) | marine metagenome | biome: marine biome (ENVO:00000447); feature: deep chlorophyll maximum layer (ENVO:xxxxxxxx); material: "saline water (ENVO:00002010), including plankton (ENVO:xxxxxxxx)" | depth 25 m
CATTGGGTTTCCTCAGAATGTCGCACCGATGGAGAATGCCTTACCTGCCGATCGAATGGCCGGAGGAATCAGGATCGGGGGAATGGAAATCCCATTGTTGTTCCCGTGTCTCGATGGCTACGCCATTTGCGTAATCCTGCCCGGTGCAGCTTTCGCACCGTTTTGTCACCGGCTCACAGATTGGTTGGAAGAAGAAGGTGCTAGCGACGAGAACCTTCGATCCATTGACTGGGTCAACATCGGGGTTCAGTTGTTCGCTGGCGAGGTGAGCTTTGACGCGGTCGCCGCTGCGTTCGCGACTTACGGGCGTTTCCTTGCATCAAAATCCAAAGCCGAACTGTGGGACGCAGCTTTGGAACGCAATCTTCTCATTACGCCATCGATGACGATTGCTGACCTAGTCAACTACGAACATCTTGAAGCCCGCGAGTTTTGGGATATTGAACCTAATAGCCGGGGCGGCGAAGTGAAGTACCCGGGTGAGTTAGTGAAGTTCAAGAACAACAGCGTCAGTTTCCCCGGACGACCTCCCACTTTGGGCGAACATAACGACTCCATTGCGTTGGAACGACAAACCCAAATTCATGTCCGCGAACCGGCCACTGATTCGTTACCTCTAGACGGGTTGAAAGTTGTTGAGTTCTCCTGGGTCATCGCAACTCCATCCGCGGTTCGAATTCTCTGCGATTACGGGGCTGATGTCGTCAAAGTAGAGACCGCTAGTCGCCCGGACACTATGAGAACGGTGAACCCCTTTGTCAACGAAGACCCACATCCCGACAACAGCGTCGGTTACGGCGTGTATAACGCTGGGAAGCGGAGTTTGAGTCTCGACCTCAGCAAACCGGAAGCCAAAGATGTGGTCTATGACTTAATCCGTTGGGCTGATATCGCCACGGAATCTTTTGCGCCGGGCGCCATGAAGCGATTGGGTTTCGGTTACGAAGTGCTCTCAGAAATCAACCCAGGATTGATCATGCTTTCCAGCTCTTTGCTTGGACAAAGCGGTCCTCACTCGAAGCTAGCCGGCTACGGGTATATGGCTGCAGCGATCGCTGGCTACTACGAATTGACCGGTTGGGCGGATAGGCCGCCAGCTGGACCTTACGGCCCCTACACAGATTTTTTAGCTCCGCGGATAGTGGTGTCGTCATTGATGGCTGCTTTGGAGAAACGCAGGGAAACTGGGCTCGGTGAGTACATCGATTTGTCACAAACTGAGTGTGCGTTGCACTACCTAGCGCCCGCAATATTGGACCAAACCGTCAACGGGCGAACAATCCAGCGAGCCGGAAATGACGATCCGAACATATTTCCGCACGGTGTGTTTCCCGCTCAAGGCGATGACTCGTGGCTGGCTATCGCTTGCTCAGATGACAGTTGGCCACGATTGGCTCACTTGCTGAAGCTCGATGACCTCGCAAATGCCGATCAGACAATTCGTCGCGAACATCGAGCAGCAATTCACGAGCAGATAAATGCGTGGTCGGCGGTTCGCAACAGCACCGCTGCTGCCGAAGAACTCCAAGCGCTGGGGGTGGCGGCTTATCCGGTGCACGACGCCGCCGGAACTAACTCAGACCCGCAGCTAGCTCACCGGCAACACCAAATCCGAGTTCCGCAAAGCCACGCTGGCCAAATGTGGACTCATTCGTGCAGAACAAAAATGTCACGTACCCCAGCAGTACTCAATAGGGGTGGGCCGTGTTTGGGTGAAGATAATTTTGAAGTGCTGAGCGAACTGCTGGGGTATTCCATAGATCAGATTGCCGATTTAGCCGCAGCAGAGGTCCTGGAGTAACAGGCTCAGATCTTCAATTAGAGCTCCACACAAGGGGGTACTGATCGCTGTCAAGTTGATCGCCGTCATCGTGTGTGTCCGACCGAAGGTGGCCTTGGGTTCCCTTGCGAGTGTCATATACGGCATCGTCGCCGCAATACCGCACGGTGTAGCCGCGGCGACGCACGTCGCTTCGCAGGTTGCCTCCAGCTCCATGGACGGTCATTGCGTGAAACGCGTAGACATCCCCCGGTTCTAAGTCCCAGCTAATTATTTCGTAATGGTCACGCGCCGCTTCGATGTCTGGGATATCGACGTAATCGGGGTTTCTTTCGTATTCGCCGTGCCCTGACGTTTTGCCGAATGTCTCTGGTTGGTACCAGATATCCCACGCGTGGGAACCCTTAATGAATTCGAGGCCTCCGCTCTCAACAGTGACAGCGTCAAGCGCCACCCAAAAAGACATAATCTGCTGACCCCGGACGGGCCAGTACGGCAAGTCGTTATGCCACCGAGTTCGGTTTTCGGTCCCGGGTTCTTTCACAAAAAGCTGGTCGTAAAAGAGGTTGACCTTCGAGGACTCAAAAAATTGCGCTGCTAGCGACACCAAGGGTCCCTGGGTGCAGAATCGTTTCATTTCAGGATCGGTTTCCCAGATTCTTATGTTGCCGTGGAATCTGCCTACACCGCTGTCGGGGACGTAACCATGGAAATATGGTCCTGGTTCGTTGATGTCACGTTCGATCGCGTCTTCTAAAACCTCAAGCCATTCTTCGCTTACTACGTTCCTCAATGGCACAGCGCCATCTCGGGCGCACGCGTTGCGTTCTTCTTCGGTTACCTCGTTGTTCATTCATTGACCTCGTTGTGTGATTCAAACAGTAGGCCAATAACTCAGCGGCCGTGCCTCTGGAGGAGGGACCCGTCGGCCATCGAGCTGCCTGAGATCCTCGACAAGAACACTTCGAGTGTCAGCTGGGTCAATTACCTCATCGATTCTGAGTGTTCCCGCAGCTTCATACGGCGATGTCGCGAGCGAGATTTCTGACACCATTCTCTCGCGCTCTGCCTCTGCTTCAGCTGGGTCCAACTGCTCAAGCCTGGATGAGTATGCGACGTTGACTCCAACATCTGGATCCATGAAACCAATTTCGGCTCCTGGCCATGAATACAACCCTGAGGACCCTAAACCAGAGCCGTTCATCGCGGGGAAAGCCAGACCAAACCCTTTACGAAGGGTCACAGTCAACGTTGGGGTGGACATATTGCCTAACGCTTCAACGAAACGTATAGCTAGTGAAAGTATGCGGTCATGTTCGACTGCCTTTCCGACCATGAAACCAGGTACGTCCATCAAGAAGATCACAGGCAAATTAAAGGCATCGCATAAACACATCAGTCTGATGGCTTTCCGGCATGCTTCTGGATCCAAAACTCCGGCGTTGAACATGGGGTTGTTGCCGATGATTCCAACTGCGAATCCGTCCAAGCGCCCCAACCCAGTGGTGAGATTCCGCGCGTAACCAGGCTGCAATTCCATGAACGTCCCTGGGTCTAAGAGCGCTGCGCTGAATCGACGCATGTCGTATCCGCGGGTTCTCTTTGATGGGACCATGCCTGCCAGCGCTTCGTCGGGTTCTAGGTTTGCTCGATAGTCGCTTCGTGGCGCGTTCGTCCATGCATTTGACGGCAGGTATGAAAGCCACTTTCGAACGGCGTCGTAACCTTCCTCAAACGTGTCCACGCCTACGTCAATTTGTCCTGTAATCCGGGAATGCACGTCGACTCCACCGAGTTCTTCGAAGCCAATGATTTCTCCAGTTGCCACTTCGAAGACCCTGGGCGATGTGACTGCTAAGACCGAACCTCGCACCTGAACAACGAAGTCAGAGAATGCCGACTGAAAGGACGATCCACCAAAACTTTGCCCAACGATCATGGTTGCCATCGGGATTTGCCGACGACGTTGTGTGAGCCCTGGGTCCGGGGCTACATCAGCTATGCCCTCAGCACCAATCAGGTCAGGGATACGCCCTCCGCCTGTTTCACCGATGTACACATATGGCATACCTCGCTCGAGGGCACGTTCGTAAATTCGCTGTATTCGTCGGCCACCAACGATCGCGCTAGAACCCTTCTTTACGGTGATGTCATCGCCGGAAATGGCGACAGGCCGACCATCGATGCGACCCTCACCTCCTACCTTTCCATCACCTGGAGTGTTATGCCTGTCTTCCAAGCGCATGGATCTACCGTGGGTGCCTAACTCGCGAAACGAACCTTTATCCAACACCCCGTCTATGTGATCTCTAATGGTGGGCGTTCCCTCTGATCGCATTCGGGCAACTCGCTCTGCGCCACCCATCTCTTCGCGAATACGTCGTCGTCGTTCATATAAATCTGCGACCGGGTCAATTGTGTTGTCGTTTTCTTCTTCAGTCATTTTTTCCTCGGGGTAAGTGGACAGTTCAGCACGTTCTGTCGACTTGCGCTAAAGCCTGACACTACGATCAGCTTTCCAAGTGATTGGGAAGCCGGGGGGCTTAAATGTTGTCGCATTACCGTGTTCTTGATCTCACTGACGATCGGGGTCACTTCGCGGGCTTCTTGTTAGCGCAACTTGGTGCCGATGTCATTGCCGTCGAACCGCCCTCAGGTCAGCGTTCGCGACACCTTCCACCCTTCGCGAACGGCGACGAAAATCCTGAATCCTCACTTCAACATTGGGCCTACAACCGAGGCAAAAGATCGGTTGTGCTTAGCACCGCGCAACAACTTCTCGAGTTAGCGAGAACAGCTGACGTCTTAATTGAGTGCGGGGCCATGAGTATTGACCTCGACGCACTGCGCGCGGCGAATCCTTCACTTGTAACCGTTTCGCTGAGCAATTTCGGAAGCGAAGGGCCTAAGGCTGGTTGGGTCGGTACGGATCTCACGCTAAGTGCGGCGGCTGGCCCCATGTCGCTCAACGGTTACCGCGATCGGGCGCCGGTGCGGATCTCAGCTCCTCAGGTCTGGGTCAACGCCGGCTCCGAAGCTGCTTGTGCGGCGCTCATCGCGTTAACCGAGCGAAAGGTCAGCGGTCTCGGACAACACGTCGATGTCTCGGCTCAAGAAGCAATGATTTTGACTGCCCAGGGGTGGTTAGCTCCTTCGCTGTGCGACAACCCTCCTGCCCAACGAACCGGTGGCGGCTTCGAATTATTGGGGATGGTCGAATTCCGGTTCGTCTACGAATGCGCTGATGGTCACGTAACCATCACCTTCTTGCCTGGTGTCTTAGTCGGTTCATTTACGAACCGTTTACTTGAATGGGTCCATCAAGAAGGTCACCTGGACGACGACCTCGCAGAAATTGACTGGGTTGACCTGCTCACTGATCGAGATCTCGAAGATGTCGCATCAATCACAGAGCGGACCGCTCAATGCCTTGCAAACGCTCTTCTGTCTCATACAAAACACGACCTGTTTTCCATGGCTCAACGAGACAAGCTGCTCCTAGTCCCTGTTATCACTCCTGCCGATGTTCTCGAAACGCCCCACTATTCTGATCGCCAGTTTTGGGATGAAATCAAAATGGATCAGGTCGAAACACCAGTGCGATTTCCGGGCCCATGGGCTCACGGGACTCCCACAGGCGTTAAACGATTAGGAAAGCCACCGCTATTGGGCGAGCACACCGACGAAGTCCTGAGCGAAACCCGAGAGTCAGAAAACGTAGAGGGCGACATCTCGAGCACAAAACTCCCGTTCGAAGGAATCACCATTCTCGACTTCACATGGGTATATGCAGGTCCCTTCGCCACTCGCATGTTGGGGTATTACGGCGCCCGAGTTATCCGAGTGGAATCTCAGACGCGACCCGACCAGGTGCGCACATCCGGGTTGAGTCGAGATCCGGAGGACCTTGAGGGCCCAGAGAACAGCCAGCAATGGCATTCAATCAATGCCCACAAAGAGAGCTTGCAGATCAATCTGAAAGTCCCCGAGTCACGACAAGTCGTTTTGGATCTGGCAACTAAATGCGATGTCGTAGTTAACGCTTTTTCGGCAGGGGTTCTTGACCGCGTTGGATTAAGCCCATCAGACCTATTAGAAGTCAACCCGCGCTTAATCGTCTGTTCGACGACACTTTTCGGCCAAAGCGGACCTCTATCTCCTATCCCCGGTTTCGGCAACATGGGTGCTGCTACAGGTGGTTATTACGAGTTAACCGGCTGGGCAGATCGTCTCCCAGCCGGTCCCTTCCTCGCTTACACCGACGCCACTTCCCCGCGCCTTACAGCGGCACTGCTTATGGCAGCTTTAGATCACCGCGAGCGCACCGGCGACGGCATGGTTCTTGATTTCTCTCAGGCGGAGGGCGGAATCCACTTTTTGACCGAAGCGATTCTTGATCAAGAGGTCAATGGGTTCCCTCAGAGTCGAATTGGCAATGCTGACCGATGGATGACGCCACATTCGGTGTACGCGTGTCGCGACGGTATCGACGATGAGTGGGTTGCCATCGCTTGCGAAAATGATGACCAATGGAGGGCCCTTGCTGGAGCCATAGGCGCCGGCAAGTTATCCGGCTTGGGTGTTTCGCAGCGTCGTGAGCGAGAAGGCGAACTAGACGAGTTAATCCAATCTTGGTGCCTCTCTCGAAGCGCCGTCGAAGTCACCGAGCTTCTTCAGCGACAAGGAGTTCCAGCCCATCAAGTTCAGAACAGCCCAGAAGTTATCTCCGACAAACAACTCCTCTACCGCAACCATTTTGTTGAAGTACCCCACGAGATATACGAGACGACGTGGGCTGAGCAATACGGTTTCCGTCTATCGAAAAGCGATGGAACTCCGACAAGAAGCGGTCCGCTGTGGGGAGAGCACAATTTTGAAATCCTGGCCGATCTTTTGGGTTACGACGGAGATCAGATCGCGGATCTTGTGATAGCTGGAGTGCTCGAGTAGCGATAGCTGCGACGTCCAGCGAATTTTGCTTGAGGAACATTAACTTTGACGATTCGCGCAATTGGAGCCGCGAGCACCGCTTCGATAATGATCTCTCAAGAAGAGCTTTCGGTTTCCTCTGAGCAAGGATCTCTTCGGGTATCTACATTGTGTCCAAACATTTGGAGGTTTGTGATGACTGGGCGTATGGCTAACAAGGTTGCAATTATTACCGGCGGCGCATCGGGGATTGGGCGAGCATGTTGTCTGCGCTTCGCTGAAGAGGGCGCCAAGATCGTGGTCGCTGATATCAATCTGGAACGCGCTAGCGCGGTCGCAGATGAAATCGCTTCTGCTGGAGGCGAGGCAATCGCTTTGACAGTTGACACTTCGATACCTGAAGAGGTGGCGGCGATGGCAAGCGGCGCTGTCGAGAGTTTCGGCAGGGTTGATGCCTGCGTGGCCGCGGCAGGGATTTCTCATGCCGGTTATGTGAGCCGTGAGGCTACAGAGCAGGCAGGCGCTGATCGTCACGATCGTAAAGACATGATGCTGATCGATAAATCCCTGTCGAATTGGCAACGCGTCTTGGATGTCAATCTCACTGGAGTGATGTTGACCAATCAGTTAGTAGCTCAGCAAATGGTTAAGTCTGACGGAGGCGCCATTGTCAACATTGCATCCGTGGCAGGGAAAACGGCATTGATGGGAGCATCGGACTATTGCGTCTCTAAGGCCGGTGTATGGATGTTGACGAAATGCGGCGCTATAGAACTCGCCCGACACGGTATTCGCGTCAATGCTGTTGGCCCCGGCTACATAAAGACCTCAATGAGCGGCGCTGCTACTAGTAACGAAGCCTGGGTTGAAGACAGAATTAAAGAAACGCCTCTCCGACGGCTCGGGGAACCGTCAGATATAGCTAACGCATGTCTCTATTTGTGCAGTGACGAAGCAAGCTTTGTTACCGGTGAAATCATTTTCCCAGATGGCGGACTGATCGCCGATAGTCGTTCATAAAGCGGAGCGACATGAAGAAACTGAGTGCCTTGCCCACGAGTGACCGCAACATCACACTTCCTGTTGTGCGTTGTAGCCATCTAGCGTCTTTCTCATGCTGAAAGTCGCTGTAGAGCCAGATTGCTGGCGGCGTCAGTCCCTAGTCACTGCTGTCGAGGCAGGAGGAGGGGTAGTAGCCAGCCCCGACGAAGCACAAGTATTGGTGTGGGCCGAGCCGGCGAGAGCTGATCTCCTTCCACCAATGCTCGACGAAAATCCCAACATCGACTGGGTTCAATTGCCCTACGCAGGGATTGAGCCGTTCCTTGAGATGCTTCGTTCTCGACCCCACCTCAGTTGGACCTGCGGCAAGGGTGTTTACGCTTCGCCAGTCGCAGAGCACGTTTTGGCTCTCGCTTTGGCGGGATTCCGGTCAATCCATACTTACGCTCGCGCTGATCGGTGGTCAGACCCTGAGGGTCAGAATTTGATTGGAGCAAAGGTAGCTATTCTCGGTGGCGGAGGAATCACCGAAGAGCTATTACCGCTGTTAGCGCCTTTTCGTTGTGAGGTAACGGTCATACGTAATCAGGTGGTTGCAATGGAGGGCGCTGCTCGAGTGGTCGGCGCCGGTGATCTTCACGACGTGCTCCCAACAGCAGATCTTCTCGTTCTCGCGCTCGCGTTGACTCCTGAGACCACTGGAATAATCGGCAAACAGGAACTGGGTCTACTCCCCGAGCATGCGTGGATAGTGAATGTCGCCCGGGGGGGTCACATAGTGACTGCAGATCTGGTGGAAGCGTTGCGGCAGGAAACAATCGGGGGTGCCGCCCTTGATGTCACTGACCCAGAACCCTTGCCTGAGGGCCACCCTCTGTGGGCGTTGGAGAATTGCATTATTACCCCTCATATAGGAAACACACCTGAGATGGGTATCCCGCTGCTTGCAGAGAGGGTGACCGAAAACGTACGGCGACGCATCGCTGGTCTGCCTCTAATAGGACCGGTAGACGTTGATAGGGGCTATTGACCGTCAAGCTCGAAGCGTGGCTTGGTGCGTGCTCTCCACTGCCTCGATACAACGTTGACGCACAGCTCCGACTTCCTCATCAGTCATTGTTTTGTCGTTCGCTTGCAACCTGAGAGAAAACGCCAACGAACGCGCACCTTCATCTAACTGCTCGCTACGAAAAACATCGAATAAGCGCAACGATTGGAGTTCTTCACCTGCTGCGTCGCGCAGGGTTGTCTCTATTGCTGAGGCCTGAACCTCCTCGGCGACCACAAAAGCTAGGTCGACGTCACTTGAAGGGAAAGTGGAAACTGGTTGGTAAGGAGTGCCCTGCGCAGAAATGGCAGCTTCGATAACGAGGTCAAGTCTGATGCTAAGCCAGGCACATCTGTCTTCAATTTCGTAGTTTCGTAAAACGGCGGGATCGATTTCTCCAACCGACCCAACTTCTGTGTCTCCGAGATTGATGCGAGCTCCTCTAGTGGGGTGGAGTCCCGGTAGACCGTCAGTGTTGGTCAAGTCGAATTTCAGTTTTAGCGCGGATCCTAAAGCGTTGAGCAATGAAGTCGCTGCGAAGGCCTCTGCGTCGGATAGCAGCGCTCCCAGATGCTCACTCTCAACCGGTAGTGCCGACGAGTCGTCTGAGACCTCGAATACGGCTCCGGTTTCAAATAATTCCACCCCGGTGTTTCGATGCGAATAGTTATATGACACTGCCGCCAATAACCCAGGCAGCAGGGACGGCCTTAGAACCGATTCCTCGACAGCTAATGGGTTAAGTAACCGCACCGGCTCTTCGACAACTAGACCGGCTCTATTGATGTCACCTGGAGCCAGGAATGGGTTGGGCATTGCTTCGATGAGTCCTGCTCCAGTCATAATTTGTCGGATCACTCGGCGAAGCTTTTGCTCTGGGGAGAGCCGACCTGCGTCTGGAGATCGAGGAACCGTGGTCCCCAATCTTCCATAGCCGTAATGACGTGCTATCTCTTCGGCAACATCGGTTTCGGTTTCAGTATCAGGTCGAAATGAGGGAATAGTTACCAGTTGGACATCCCCATCATCGGTCGGTTCGACGCCGAACCCAATCGGAGTAAGCAGGTCTCGTATTTCTTCAGACGAGAATTCTCGTCCAAGCAGCATGCTGACTCTGGAAGTTCTCACTGGAACTGAGATGGTGTCGCGAGTCGTGCCTGCCACATCAAGCACTTCTCCCACCACTTCGATCCCACCGGGAGTAATTTCGTTGAGTAGGTCACAAAACCGTTCGACGGCGGTCACGCTTATCTGCCAATCGGTGCCCCGTTCAAATCGGGCTGATGCTTCTGACCTCAAACCGAGTCTCTGTGAAGTTCTAGCTATCGACTCAGGTTCCCAGCAGGCGAGTTCCAGCAAAACGGAGTTAGTGCTGTCAGATATCTCCGTCGAAGCGCCACCCATTACGCCAGCAATACCAATAGGTTCATCCGCCTCGTTGACAATCACCCCATCGTTGGATTGAAGTGTGCGCTCCTGATCGTCAAGGGTTGTGATCTTTTCTCCCGCTGTTGCCCGTCGCACTCCTATATGACCGTTCGGGAGAAGCGATAAGTCATACGTGTGGTTGGGGGTTCCAAGTTCAAGCATCACATAGTTGGAGACGTCGACAACAGAATTGATGGGACGCATCCCCAACAAGGTCAAGCGCATTTGCATCCATAGAGGGGACTCTCCAACGCTGACACCTGTTAGTACTCGACCCGTAAATCTCGGGCATAGATCTCCATCAGCAATTTCGATGCTCGCCAGACCTTGATCCGAACCGGTTGAAGCTACTGACCGTTCAGGTATTTGAAATGGAACATTTAGTCGAGCTGCCAAGTCCCGTGCTACGCCCGCGATTGACATCGCATCCGGACGATTGGGATTGATCTCAAGATCCCACAAGACATCCCCAACGAGCCCGAGCTCTTGCATTAGCGGGGCCCCGGTCTCAAGATTGTCGGGCAAAATCATGATGCCGTCGTGGTCGGCGCCTAAGCCCAGTTCCGCAGCAGAGCAGCACATGCCGTTAGACATCTCCCCTCGCATTTTTCTCTGCGCGATTTCCATGCCGTCAGGCATAACTGTGCCAATAGTCGCGAACGGGATCAGGTCACCGATCGACATGTTGAATGCTCCGCAGCAAACTTGCATTGGTTCGCCATTGTCTATTTCGACGTCCACAAGCTGAATTCTGTCTGCTTTAGGGTGGGGCCTAAGGTCAGCGACTCGCGCTACCACTACGCCATCAAGCGAGTTGAGGATTTGTGTCTCTTCAACCGCCATTCCCAGGTCGCTCATATGGTCTGCCAGTTCGTGAGGGTCCCCTTCAATAGGGGCGAATTCACGTAACCAAGAGAGGAGAACTTTCATTTCGCAACCTCCCTAGAACTGCTTAAGAAATCTGACGTCGTTGGTGTACATGTCTCTTAAGTCTTTGATGCCATATCGCATCAAAGCTAAGCGGTCTATTCCGAAACCAAAGGCGAATCCCGTCCACTCTTCGCTATCAACTCCGCAGTTTGCCAGAACGTTCGGGTGCACCATTCCGCAACCGCCTAACTCAATCCATCCGGTTCGTTGGCAGGTCTGGCATCCTGCTCCTTCGCAGATCACGCAGGTGATGTCGAACTCGGCGCTCGGTTCGGTAAATGGGAAGTAAGAAGGTCGCAAGCGACTACTTATGGCTCCTCCGAAGTAAGCAGCGGTGAACTCATTTAAGGTTCCTGCTAAGTCGGACAAACTGATGCCTCGGTCTACGACGAGTCCTTCTATCTGGTGGAACACCGGCATGTGACTGGCATCGGCGGTATCTCGCCGAAACACACGTCCTGGACAAACTGTGTAGATCGGTGGAGCAGTAGATTCCATGACTCGCACCTGCACCGGTGAAGTGTGGGTGCGAAGCAAGATGTTTGTTGCTTCTCCTCCTTCGCCATCGCCTATCTCGGTGCGTTCACCAAGGTCCAAATAGAGGGTGTCGAACATTGACCTGGCAGGGTGCGCAGCTGGAAGGTTTAAGGCCTCGAAGTTGTACCAGTCTGTCTCTGCTTGTGGTCCTTCGGAGACTGTGAATCCCATTCCGACGAAAACATCTTCGAGACGTTCCATGGTTTGCGTTACTAAGTGCAGATGACCACGAGCTGGCGCTTGTAGCGATTCGGTGAGATCGAGTCGTTCTGCTTCTAACTGCACTCGACGATTCGCCGACTCAAACGTGTCCCTAGCCGATGCGTGTGCCTCGCGGACGGCCTCTTGTGCTTGGTTCAGAGCTTGCCCGACAGTTGCTCGTTCTTCTGCGTCAACTTCGGCCATCAGGCGTTTGAGACCACCTAGTGTCGACTTCTTTCCAAAAAGCATCGGCTCTACAGCTTTCAAGCTTTCCAAATCGCTTGTTTTTTCAATCTCGCTAATTGCAGCGGCCTGTGCTTCAGCTATTTGCTCATAGACACTCACACTGTGAAGGATACGGCCACTGGGGCGGCTACCCGAAGTCAATAACGCAATGAGTTGACATTGGTAATTTCATTAGCGCATGCGGTACATGAGCAATCCGGCTGCAACTGCAACATTCAATGATTCAACGAAGGGTTTCATAGGCACGCTGACTAAAGCATTGGCCCTATTCGCTACCACTTCCGATAAGCCGTGAGCTTCGCTTCCCATAACGAGCGCCATGTGTTCTGAGAGCGGCAGTGCATCAAGTTCCGTGTCACCTTTAGAGTCGGTGGCAACGACAAAGTGGCCCGCTTCGCGCAGTGCATTAAGGCCAGAAACAAGATCAAAGTTTCGAAGAGACTGCAATGCGAAGGACGCACCAGCGCTAGCTCGAATCGCTTTCGAGCTCCACAGGTCCGCTGTTCCTTTCGAGGTAGCGATGGCGTCGAACCCAGCCGCAGCGGCTGTCCGAGCAATAGCCCCCAAATTGCCGGGGTCTTGGACAGCGTCGACTACCACCACGCGTCGACACTGCGCCAGGGAATCAACATCTGTTTCTTTCACCGTCGCCACTGCGAGTATCCCTTGTGGAGATCCGCTGTCGGCAATTCGGTCTAGCACCTCTTTCTCAACCTCGAAGCACGACACATCGGACTCTTCGAAGCGCTCAAGAATTCCGAGTTGGTCTGCGCTGTAAAAAATGTCTTGGATGCCAGCGCCAATGTCTGCCGCTGTTCTGATGGCGCGAGGGCCTTCAATAACCGCTTGATGTTGACTATCTCGAAAACGGCGATCACTGACCAGGCGCCTGAGACGCTTAAGTCGAGGTGATTGGGAGGAAAGAGTCAGCTTGCTTGCCGGGCAGACTCAGCCTTTGCAACCAACTTGCTGAAGGCCTCGGGATCATTAACAGCCATCTCAGACAAAATTTTGCGGTCGACCTGCACCCCGGCAGCATTGAGACCATTCACAAGCTTGCTGTAACTAGTTCCGTTCTGTCGAGCCGCCGCGTTGATTCTCTGAATCCACAGTCTCCGAAATTCACCTTTTCGGGCTCGACGGTCCCTGAACGCGTAGTTACCGCTGTGCATAACTTGCTCGTTGGCCGCTCTATATGAACGACTCTTATTGCCGTAATAGCCCTTGGCTTGCTGCAAGGTCGCTTTCCGGCTCTTTCTGCCTGCTACAGAACGCTTTACTCGTGCCACTTAACGTCTCCTCTAAGAATCGTTTCTACTTGCCCAACATCTTGTTGATGCGCGGCAAATCGGCTTTGCTGATTTCACCTTCGAGCGCTAAGCGGCGCTTCCTCTTCGCTGACTTCTTTTCCAGGATGTGGTTTCTGCCCTGCTTGCGCCGGACAAGTTTTCCAGAACCACTGGTTTTGAACCTCTTTTTGGCTCCACTGTGTGTCTTCATTTTGGGCATAACGTTTCCTTATCAAAGGGTTCGAGAGTTCTATTTGTCAGATATCTGGGCGCAGGCCCACTCTCTAAGGGTTTGGGTCTTCTTCGTTTTTCTTTTGGCGTTGTTTCGCTGCCTTATCGGGACTGAGAACCATGGTCATGTTGCGGCCATCTAGTTTGGGAAATTGGTCAACTTTTCCC
>CEPW01028708.1_pt1 | contig 13729 bp, 9 predicted proteins | sample 356211 | NCBI WGS metagenome assembly CEPW01 (sample SAMEA2620021, study PRJEB7988) | marine metagenome | biome: marine biome (ENVO:00000447); feature: deep chlorophyll maximum layer (ENVO:xxxxxxxx); material: "saline water (ENVO:00002010), including plankton (ENVO:xxxxxxxx)" | depth 25 m
TCTCCCGAGGAGTGCGCGTTCATTTGGACCGTCGTCGTCCTCGTCATTTTTTGTTGCTGCCGTCGTCGTCGTCGTCGTCGTCCTCCTCCTCCTCCTCCTCTCGGAGACGAAAAACGTCTCTTCCGAGCGTCGTCGTCGTCGTCGTCGCACCACGGGGTTCTCCTTTTCTCATCGCGCGTGCTCGCACAGCGGTACCGACACCACGCGGTTGGTGCTCTCGTCGTCGCCAAAACCATCGTCGCAGTCGTTTCTTTCGCTTTTACAAAGACGCCTTTAAAAACGAACACCTTTTTTTATTATTTATTGTGGGTCACTTTTTAGGTTTTTGAACATTATGTTATTTTTTTTTGTAAAGTTTGGACTTTTGAAGAGAAAACGTGCTTCCATACGAAAGAACTATGACCTTGATATATCGAAAGGAGGAGAAGGAGGAGAAAATCGATACGATACATTATATTTTTCTTCGACGTCGAGAGCCCCACACCTTACTGTGTGTGTGTGCCCTTTGCCATCGCCGCGGCGACACGAAGAGAACGCGGGGAGCACGCGTTGAGGAGAAAAAACAAACAACGACGGGACGACGAGGACAACGAGGACGGCGATGATGTTGTCGTCGATGCCCAACGCGACGACGAGAGCAGAATCGACGACGGCATCTTCGATGAGAAGAATACGAAGAACGACGAGAACAACGAGTTCTTCGTATTCTTCTTCTTCTTCTTCTTATTTAAACAAGAACAAAAACAACAAAAACGTCAACAACAACAACAACAACAACAACAACAACATCAACAACAGTGCCTGTAGGAGTTTTAGTAGATTTATGAACAGCAGCGGCCGCAGCAGCGGTAATAGTAGTCGTGTGCGTAATAACATTTCAAAGGAAATTTTTGTTGGAAGAAGACGTGGACAAACAACAGTCGTTGTCAAAGCGGGCGAACAAGGGGATGCTCCAGTCTCAAAAGCGGCGAAGAAAGTCAACATTGGCTTGGAAAAGTTCGAAGCGAAACAGTATCAAGAAGCAGCGGCTTTTTTCACGGACGCTTTAATGCTGAACCCGAACGAAGAAGAGTCTCGAGCAAGTCACTACAATCGAGCATGTGCATATGTAAAGATGAACAAATTCGAGCAAGCGAAAGATGATTTGGTGGTCGCGTTGGAAAAGTTTGACTTAGACTTTCGAGTGTTGCGACGTGACGATGACTTGGCTATGTTTCGGAGCACCGAACAGTTTGAAGAAATCGACGCCGAGTTCGGGGACAGGAAAGAGAAACAAGCAGCACAGGCGAAGCTTCGAGCAGAAGCGGCGGAACCGTTTCGATTTTTGAAACTTTTCACGTTCGGATCTTTAGCAACTGGAGCAATAGTTGGTCTTTTCATTATTTTGTCGAGATTAGTGCAAGCTTTGAAAGGTGGAGGTGGCGAAGGAGAACTCGCAGAAGATGTGCCGGATTTAATAGAAACGTTGAAAAATTTGGGCGTAAACACCACCGCGTTAGTGGTGTTGGGATTACTCTTAAAGAACGAGTTGAAAGGGCGAGATGCGACTTTACAGCAAGCGGAAAGAGAAGAAGAACTGGGGAGATTACAAGTGCAATTGAAAAAAGACGAAGGTACGGTTCCGTTGAATAGACTTCGGTCTTTATATAGAGTTTTCGTCATTGCCGGTTCTGAAGCGCACATTTTCGAAACGATGGCAAACTTGGAAAAGTTCAAGGAGAAGTTTATTCAGAATAAGATTTTGGTGTGCACGGTGACAATGTTAGAAAACGACGGAAAGCCGACTGGGGACGAGCCGATGGATCTGACGTTTGGGAATCGCTCGCGACGAAACAAGAAGAGCAGTTCTTCGGAGGTTGAGGTGAACATTTTTGCCGATGCCAAGGAAAGGTGGCGCATACAGGCACAGGATCAAACGGCGTGGAGAAGATGGATCATTAATCAAGTGGAAGTGGATGGATTCGATCCTACGGTGAGAGACGTGTTTTTTGCAATCGCTAAGAACGGTACGTTGTGGAAATCTGGCGCCGGTGTTCCCAACTGGATGAAGCTGTTGGAGGAACTTCCTGAGGAAGGTTCAGTCCAAGCTAGTGTTACGGGCATTTGATAGATTAATATTCCATGGTTAGTTTTGTATTAAAAGCATCGGAACGGACGTGGTCTTAATGGTAACTCTTCTTCTTCTTCTTCTTCTTCTTCTTCGTCCGAGTCAGATTTATATGGTGAATGCTCGTACAGTTCGTCGCCAACGACGCTATGAATAAATTCTCGCATCGCGCTTACTTTTGTATATACGCCGTATTTGTTTTCCAATGCGCAGCCTTCGCCCCAACTTACGATACCGACTTGAGCGAGCGTACCCGCATGTAGTAAGGGCCCACCACTATCTCCTTGACATGCGTCGGTTCCACCAGACTTATATCCCGCGCAAATCATGGAGGTTGAGATCGGGTTCCCCCACGGCCATCCAGGATAGGAGTCGCTATGTTCGCAAGTCTCTTCGGAGACGAGCGGAACAGTGGCATTATTCAAATATTCAGTTAAGAAACCGCTCGAGTCTACGCCAAATCCGACAACGTAGCACATCTCGTTTTCGTCGTAAACGGTTTTGAATTCGACCTCGTCTACTTCATTGGCGGCCCATGCAAGTCTTACGGGTTGTACGTCGAATATCTCACTCGCTGGTCTTGCCAGACGAAGCACAGTGCAATCTTGATCGAAATTCATCCCATTGAAATCTGGATTCCCGTGCACTTCGGCAATTTCAATAAACTTATATTCCTCACCTCCTCCTCCGTGGTTGAGCTGCACGGAGTTTACGAGAACCTCCATCTTGTCGTAAAAATTTTGCGTGTTTGAAACGAGTCCATCAGAAAAGAAACAATGCGATGCCGTCAACACGTGTCGAGTAGACACAAACGTCCCTCCGCATCTGAAATCGCGAACTGCATTGCCGGTCTCGTCTGTATAGGATCCAAAAATGGCAACGACAAACGGAAACGTGGATGTTTCGTACACTGGTTTACCGTTAATTATTCGATTTCTTGGAGATGTCATCGATGGAACGCCATTAACGATTCTCGTTTCGCCGCGAGGTTTCACTGTTGGCGTCATTGAAAAGTTCGTAAACGAACGAGCTCCCGGAAAAGAAGCCGCTGTCGTTGTCTTGGCAGTTGTCGTTGTCGCACTTCGCAGTCCGACTTTTGTTTCAGCAGACGCGAAAAGAGAAAACAAATAAACAAAGGACGACGAAGCGGAGAAGATAAAGGAGAGGAATATGAAGAACGATGGTGATTGTTTTTCTTTTATCCATAGTCGTTGTCGTCGTCGTCGTCGTCTTCGTCGTCGAGAGTAAGCAATCGTTCTGGTCATGCTTACTCTTTTTGTACAGTTAAAATGCGCGTGAGAAGAAGTTTCGCGTATTTTTGCTTTCTTTTTAGGAAACACAAACTTTCCTCATGCTATAATTTAAAAATTAATCTTCTTCTTCTTCTCTTTCTGTGCGTCACGCGTGGTATAGTTCTAAAGTTCTATCGATCGATAACGTTTCTTATACGCATTCATTCGATTTGTTGTTTAATTCATCATACTAGTATATATACAACACCAAACAATACAATTATATACATCTATGGGAACATTTTGCCCCGTAAAACAAGTCTAAAATTGGCAAGTTGATCAACCACTTTTGATCCTGCATATAAACTCATTTTTAGCTTTAATTTAGAAGAACGCTTCGAGAACTTTATTCAAACTTCCGAGAACGGGATTATTATGTGGCCCTGTGCTCTCTTCTCGGGAAGATCTTGATTCCAAGCTTTCTCTGCCGTTATCGTAGCAGTCCCCGGTGCCTGGAAAAGCTTCGGGAGAATCTGCCACTTCTAAACGCGGCATCATTACATCCATTTCATTGCGAATTTCTGAAAAGGTAGGTCTCTTGTTCGGATTCTTATCCCAACATTTTTCAACCAACTTTTGTAAACGTTTCGTATCTTGAGAGTTTTCGTTTGAATACATTTTCGGTCTCATGTCTTGATCCACCACAGCTTGGGCGATTTGTTGTGGTGAATAGTATAATCCCGAATACGGGGCTTTTAGATCCAGCAACTCATTCAACAAGATACCAAAACTGTAAACGTCGCATTTGGTATCGTACCATTTACCGACGATAACTTCTGGAGCCATATAAATAAACGTCCCCGTACAGGCCGTGGGCGTGCTTTCGTTATCTTTCAAAGGGCTGTATCGTGCCAGTCCAAAATCTGCAATCACTGCGCAGCCTTTCGCCGAGCTCTTCATAAAAATATTCGACGGTTTCAAGTCTCTATGCATGATGGACATGTCTTCTAAGTAACACATGCCTTTCGCGACGTCCCAGGCGGCTTTCAACCGCTTCTTATAATCGTACGCTTTACTCTTTGTAGCCCCTCCGAACAAAGCGCTGACGCCGCCCTTCTCCAAATCGTTATACAACCATTGCTTCATCGTCCCAAATAGCATCATTGGAAACATCAAATATGAATCCCCGTATGGATTAAAATGTGCACCAAGTAAAGGAAGCACGTTTGGGTGTCTCAGTTTTGCAGATATCTCTGCTGATCGAAGCAGCGCTTTTGCTTGCTTCTTGTTTCTCAAGCCCATTTTCTTCACCACTATGCTAGCGCCTTCCCATTTCGCTTTAAACACCGTACCTTCGCTCCCTTTACCAATCTCATCTAATATTTTTAAATGTTTCGGATTAATCAACCAACCGGCATACTCGGCTTCGTTATGGACATCGTATATGCTTTCCCACCCTTGAGGAATGTTCTTCTTTGAGGGAAGGTCAGGCTGAAAGAAATCTGAATCTTGTAGGGACTTCCTGGGCGTTATAACCCTCACGTTATCGCGATTGGAGGAACGACGTTGTCGCGCATCAGGAGAAGGTAAAGAGAACGGGCTAGAAGCTTCGGCGTTCGAATCTCTCGAAGAACTCGTCGTCGTCATCGTCCTCATCAATCGCGCTTCCAACATTTTCACGTGGTTCTTCAGCTCTTCGTTTTCTCTTTCCAAGCTTTGCCGTCTTCGACCTTCTCTGGACGATCGCTTCATGTTTGATACGGTCGTTCTTCTTCTTCTTCTTCTTCTTCTTCTTCTTCTTCTTCTCGGTGCAGAGTTCCGCGCGGCGCGTGTGGTTTCAGCAGTTTTAAAAGATCCCCCCAGAAAAACTTATTAAATACTAAATACTAAACGGATCTAAAACGCTGTCTATACTGTCGACCGTCGGATAAAAACAAATCTTCTTCGTGCACTCGAACGATCCTCCCCCGCGGAGATCGGAGAGATGTCAGACAGGGCGCGAGATCGAAAGAGAAAACCTCAGACAGCAGGACGGGAGATCGAACCCGCGCCTTCCCGCGCCTTCCCGTTGTCGCGTTTTGAAAAATATCTCTTTTGGATGCTTTTTTATTCGACAAGGATATTATTTTGTAATAAGCCGTATACGGACTGGACGTGGCAGATTTTCTTTCTCGACCTCGACATTTTTGTAACTTCCCTCCTACGAACGAGACTCAAAAGTCAAAAAACACTTGGGCCCGCAAAAGTACAAAAAAAACAAGTTCTTCTCGCCTCCTCCAAAAGAGACGATGTACACAAAACTCGTCTCTTTTTTTTTCGCCTTCTTTTTCTCTCTCTCTCTCTTTTGTTATCGAAACGCGCCGAGTTTTGTGTAGGGCACGAAGACCCCCCCCGGTCGTGGTCGTGCTCCAGCAGAGAGGGATGGGCAAACGCAAGCGGCCGTGGCTGAACGAGACCCACCTGAAAAATGAAGAGGAGAGGCGACGAGTGAAACAGAAAGAACGCGCGGAACGGAACAGACGGTTTCGGGAGAAGCGCAGACGCGAGGAGAAAGATGAGACGCAATGGACCGCTCCTGGTGAGGACGCGCGTGACGGAAAAGGAGAAGAATGTGAGAGAGACAAAGAAGGAGGAAAAGACGAGGAAGCGTACGATGAGTTTGAAGCGAGGAAAGAGCTGATGCAACAGATGAACTTGACGAGACCGCCTGGGAAAAAGAAGAGCGCTTTGAAGCAGCAGCAGTTCAACTACCAAACGAACAACACTTTTACTACGGAAGGAGAAGAAGGGGAAAGAAAAATGGGTGATAATGACGACGAGGACGAAGAGAAGGAGATGTACGACGAGGACGAAAAAGATATCTCGGCGGCGTTGTTACCTCAAAGTCCTCTGTTATTATCGTCATCGAATGGGAAAGCACTGGGAAATAGTAAATCAATAGAACGTGCTCGAAACGACGCGACATCAAATATTCAGCACTTTGCAAGAGTCAAACAGCTCTCCAAAGCGACGCAAACGTTTAGAAATTTGGTCAAAAATCAAAGAGTTAATCCATCGGTTTATACGTATTGCGCATTGTTAAATGCCTACGCTAACGCTGGGAGAACGAAGGATATTGAAATCATTCTCAGGCGAATGGTGACTGAGACAAAATACAAAGAAGCAGAAGCAGAAGCAGAAGCAGAAGCAGAAGAAGAAGAAGAAGAAGAAGAAAAGGGAAAAGAAGACGCCATCATACGACCAGATTGTAAACCAAATGTGGTCGCTTTTACGATGTTATTGAAATCGTATTTAATCGAGTGCGACGCGAGATCAGCCGTAAAACTCATAGAGAGTATGGCGTCGACGAGTAAAGTTAGCAGTGAAGATGGTGACAATGATATTTCTCAATGTGCGCGCGGCGTTGGAATCGATTCGAGAGCTTTAAATACGTTTTATCGCGTCTGTTTGCGCACCGGAGACGTGTCATCTGCGATTCAGTGGACAGGTACGAAAGTTGACGACGTTTTAGATGGCACATCAAAACTTCTCTTGGCAAAAATGTATGCACAGTCGTTTCGCCAGGATTTGTTGAAGCAAGAGATTGACTCCATGCAAACATCCATCGACGATTGTTTGAACGGAAGGGGCGTGAAAGATGGCCTAAAGAATGGAGTAAAAGAGCGACAGGCACCGACGTGTCTCTTCTGGAAGAACGGAGAGTGTCAACGTGGTAAGATGTGCAAATTTTATCACGATCCGAACGTGAAACAAAAGGTACCGGAGAGACGAGAGATGGCACAAAAATACGATTGCTTGTCGCAAATGTACGGTTGTTTGGCGCGTTTAGAAGCCAACATTGCACTTACATTGGCAACGGATAAGAAGAAAAAAAAGAGCATAAAAGCATGTTTGAAAGCGATAAAGTCGTGCGAAAAAGCGTGCAAACAAGCTCGTGAGGCTAACGAAGGCTCAGTCCAAGGAGAAGAAGTGGAAACTGTGGAAGAAGACGAGTTAGAATTAGCAGACCCACATCGTCGCAATCTCTTTCGCAATACGAATCGTTTGGAACTCGAGCGTGACATGGTTAGATTGAAAGACATCGTCAGCAAGGAGGATGGAGACTCTTCATCTTCGTCTTCTTCAAAAGATACGACAACAACCATAGACGACTGTTTTTCCAGATGCCTTTTGTTCACGTCAAAACTTGGCAATGTCCTCTTAGATGACGTCACGAACACCAACATCAACAATAGAGAAAATAGCAGCAGCACTAGTGAATTGTTGTTCCAAGAACTCGAAAATTCTCTGGGTTTGAACGAAGTATTTGTCAAAGAAGATGACAAAAAGAAACGCACGGAAAAGCTGAGAAAACGCTTGAAGAAGACGATCGATTCGAAGACTGGACACATAAACTTTAAGAAGCTCTTTCATGACGTGCACAAGAAGGCAAAAGAAGGAAATGAGATATGTCTCGAAGTTGCCGCTGGAAACGGCGAGTGGGCTCTAGCTCAAGCCGCAGCGAGCTCTTCGTCTTCATCGAAGAACAACAAGAATAAAGTCTGGATCGCGAGCGAGTTGCGCAGAGACCGTTCGTGCGATATCTTCAACAGAATATGCGTTTCAAAACTTCAAAACATCGCGGTCGTATCCGGAGATGCGTTTCGTTTACTGAGAGAAAGCATTCCTCCGAATTCTTTGCATCAAATCTTTATAAACTTCCCAGAACCACCGCATCACTCCGGCGACGAGAAGTCAAGAAACGATAAAGCATTGTTGAACAAAGAATTTTTCGTGGCCGCGCACATGGCATTGAAGAAGAAGGATAAAAATGGTGATGGTGGCGGAGGTTTAACCATTTATTCGGACAACGAAAGGTACATGCACACCTTAGCTAAGATGATATCCGGACTTACCGTTGATGATGACGAAATAGCGTTTGAAAGCGAGAAAAGTTACGGGGCCGACGAGTTGAGCGATACGATTGAAGCATCGTTTGAAAACGTGCAAGGCGTTCGATTATACACCGGTTCTGCTCCAGGCAAAGGTTCTGGATTTGAAACGTACGAAGAAAGTTTCTTCGACCGGTTTTGGCAAGCTGGTAGTCGAATCGAACGGTATTTCATGGTGTTTTCGAAACGTTAATACGTAGCAGAGAGAAAAATGTTGTTGCACTGTAGTTTGCATGCACTTCAAAAATATTAGTTTTTGTCGATTAGATGTATGTAGTCAATAGAGTATAGTAGAGTTACACGTGATGAATCACACAGTGCACAAAATTTCAATAACAAACGGTGAGGTACGTAAGTAAAAGGATGATGATGCACGAGGAAGTACCACCACACCCACCGTGCGATATATAAACATATAAACGTAGTACCATAAGAGAAGAAAACAGCTTTTTAAAATTAGCTTCTCTTACAGCCACACTGGGAACAGAAATTTGCACTCATGCGATTGAATACAGCGCCGCACTGGTGACAATACGAAACTTCTTCACCGTTTTTTACAGCAGCATTAGCATTAGCAGCAGCGTTAACATCTTCGGCTAACCTTCGTTGCCGTTCCATGGAAATGCCTCCGCTCGCCTCCGTGCTCATCGAAACTGTAGGCGCATTTCTCGGGTCAATCACTTTAATCGTGAACAACAAAATCGTCCTCTCTTGTCCGTCGCTCCCAACCAACTCGTGTCGAAACTCTGGCGCGCACGAAATATCCACGACTCTCCCCAACGGTGTGGACTCTGGTGGATTCTTCTCCGTATCGGCCAAAAACATTCTCGCAAACGTCACTGCGCTCACCGTCTTACTCACCGCTTCTGCGCCGCATGCTCGAATAGAGACCGAGTATCCCTCGCGAATCTTTCCAGCTATCGCCCCGGCCACTTGGCTAGGGACGGAGTTCGACCCGCACGTCAAACTCAAGTCTGTCTCATCGTCCTCCGCTTGCATGTCCCCGTTCCCTTCTTCTTTCCATGTCTGCAAAAGAATTGCCGAAAATCGTTTCGCTCCATCCCCGGCGGCTCGAAACGTCGGATACAAACGCAAATCCACGTTTTCTTCCTTCAATTTCCTCCTCGCGATGGCCATCGCTTTCACCGCCGTGTTCACATTCGCCGGGCCCAGGGCTAAAATCAGCGGCGCTTCTCCGTGTTCGCAGACGAAACCAATCGAAGTGGCCAATTTGTTCGTCTGCGTGTTTTGGGACACTTTCAACACTCTCTCTCCTGGAGGTGCTCGAGCGATGTCCTCGACCGTTTGGCCTTCGCGATGATGGATCCCGTGCGGAGTCGGGGTGTTGGAGTTCATCGTTCTGTTCGACGCAATAACACGAGCGCTGGTTGGAGTGGGCGGATGATGATACGTCGCTCCTGCAAACAAGGTGCGGTGGAAAATAATTTGTGCGGGCGGTAACAACTCTAATTGCCAACAACAGATCGGGCGGCCCCTCGAGAAGGAGTCAGCAGTCAGGTAAAAAATTTTAATTTTGTTGGGGCAAATCTCTCAAAAAACTGCTGAAAAAAAATCAGAAGCTCTCAAAGTAAAATAATTTCCTTCTCACTTCTGTAAAAGTTTCGCTTTGAGAAAAAACACCACCGCAAATAGTGTGTCCACGGTACCATACCAGTACTGCCACTACTACTACTACTACTACTACTACTATATTACTACTACTATTACACATTTACGTGCAGGTACGCGACTCACTACAACGATGCGCTCACGATGATGCTCCTTTGTTTATCCTCAGGCGGAGTGGCTTCGTTTACTTTTGCTTCTTCTTCTTCTTCTTCTTCTCCTTCTCCGCGCGAGCGAGTTTCAAGCGTTTCCGCTGTCGCTCGTGAAACAGCTCGATTTCCTCGCTCGTGTGCTCTCGGGCGGTTCCGTTTTTCATCGCGCGAACGTGACGCATGAGCCAACTTTCGGTGACCGTGATGGCGTCTTCCATATGCTCTTCGTTTTCTTCTTCCTCTTCTTCTTCTTCTTCTTCATCCTGGCTCTTCTTCTTTTCGGTCGATTTTTTGCTTGCTTCTGCGGCAGCTGCGACGACTGTGACGGCAGAAGATGTCCTCGCAGAAGTAGTGGTCCCTTTATTATAATTCAATTTTTCCAATCTCAAGAGTTCTGTCGCTTGCATACTTCCGTGTGCGCACATGATGTGTGTCACGCGTGATGATTTTCTGTTAACGACTTCGGCGCCGAGCTCTCGGAGCCTTTGCTCGACGTGATTTCGATTCTTGAATTGCTTAAACTCGCCGTTACGAACGACACAGACACACCCGAGAGGGAAAGGTTCTAACACTTCGCGAGAAGAGTGCTTATTGATCCCTTTCACAGGACTATTGCTATCTCTGGATAAATCAATGATGATATGTTCTTTTTTTTCTTCTCCACCGTTGTTCTCTTGTTTGATTCCCTTCTTCTCGACCTTCGAACAGGTTAGTCTTTCCAACTCACTTTGCTGCGTGCGGATGTCGATTTTAACGTTCCCTAACGCCGCCCGTATCAAAGGATCGATGATTTCAACGTCATCTTCGTCATCTGAACTTAAACAAATGATCGTGTCGTCACTCTTATTAGTATTATTATTATTATTATTCGTAGTATTGTTTTTCGTCTTTGACTTTGAAAAGTAGTGATGGAGCTTGCCTTTATTCGCGGATAAATCCAACCACTGTTCGAACCGTTTGAGTAACTTGTCACGATCCTTTTCTGTATCGGCGTTTACTGTGGGCGTTATCTTTCTCGGCCTTACCTTCTCGACGAAACCTAAGAGCTCGCCGTAACTTGAGTGTTCGCTGTACGGGACATGGTATAGTTTTGTCGATCCGTCGTTTCCTTCCCACGGTTCACAAACCAAGCACTTCGTCTCCTCGTACGCTTTCCGCATTTGCCATTTCCAAGCCCAACCGGATGGTGAAAACGCAATCACGCGTTTGAAACGGTGTTTCTCGGCGAGTAAAATGGCATTCATGGACACGTGCGGATCCTTTCCGCCATGTGAAATCACGCGCACATGTTGTTCCATAGCTTTACTCCCAGTCGGATCATCCGGTTCACCCTCAAAACACGTAAAGCAATCTTCGTCGTACCACTCTGTCAGCGTGAGCATTTGCTTCTTCTTCAACATGACGGCAATTTTCGTATTATCATTTACATTATTGTTTTGACTCTTTTCGTTGTTGAAAAATCTATGCACTGCCTCCCCGATGGCTTTAAACGCCTTCTCTTTCCCGACGCTATACGCGCTACACGTGAACAACGTCTTCGGTTCTTCTTTTAAAGCCTCTAGAACGATTTTCTGCATACACTGCAACGCGACTTTCTGACTCGGAAAATCGTAATTCGGATTGCAATACGTCGTATCTAAATATAATTCATCCACGCGCCCGTTTCTTTTCAATGTTTCCAACAACGCCTTGTTCTTCTGCACTTTCTCCTCGTCCGCGCGAAAATCTCCCGTGTGTAACACAGTTTTCTTCGTCTCTTTATCGAAAAAATACGCCATCACCGCGCCCGGGCAGTGATTGGCATCGAAAAATGTCACAGTGAACGAAGTGCCTTCGATATCTGTCTCTTCGTGCAACTCGCATTGGACCACAAACTGTTCTTTCACTTTAGTAATCTCTCTGATTAGATTCCCGGTAATTTTCGAACAGTAAATCTTTTGAGGTCCTTTAAACGAGGAAGTTAAACCAATCGTGTGATCCGAGTGGAAATGGGTTAAGACGTACGCTTTCACGTCCGGAGTTTGGAATTGAAAGCCATCCACGTTTATGCCTTTGAAGTGATTTATCCTCTTGATGTGTCCGACTTGCGTGGCCATTTTTTATGTCACGCTACGTTCTCTTCTCTCTCATCTTCTCTCTGAATTCGCTCGAGCTATATACAAAAAGTGCGTTTCAGCGTGCGTGCGTGCGTGTTATGCGCACACGCGTGTGCTTTGTAAAGAGCCGTGTAAAGAGCCGTGTTATGCGTGTGCTTTGTAAAGAAATAATTCTTTTCAAAAATTCTTTTCTCCAATTTTCTTTTCACTTTTTTCTCTCTCTCTCTTTCTCTCTCTCTCTCTCTCTCTCTCTCCCCGCGCGCAAAACGTCGCGAAGAAGAAGAAGGAAATGAGCGGGAGCAGTCTGCGTGCGCGAGCAAAGGTGCCGCTAAAAGTCTCTCCTTCTCCTCGGAGATTTTCTTGTCCTTCTTCCCGAATACTAAGCAGCAGCAAAATGCGTCGTTGTAGCGGTCAAAATCCTAACGAACTCGTTTGCGATGGCTTCGAAGAAGAGGAAGAAGAAGAAGAAGAAGAAGAAGAATTTGGTGCATCAATAAAATCGTCGTCGACGACAAAAGAAAATGTACCGAGAACAACGACAACGACCACAATCGACCCGTTCGTGTTGCGCGAAACCGAGGATATTTTAGCCGTGTATAAACCCGCAAACTTGGGATTCCACTCGGAATTTGAGGACGGTTTAGTGAGACGATTGCGCAAGTTGAAGGAAAGAGATGAACATTTTTACGAGTGTAAAGACATTTACCCTGTACACAGATTAGATAAACCGACATCTGGCATCGTTCTCTTTGCGACTAAAAAATCATCGGCGAAAACTTTGAGCCGAGCCTTCGAGAATAAACGGATCGTGAAGTATTACATTGGCGTCTCTCAGAGGAAGCCGAGAAAGAAAATGGGAACCGTGAACGGTGATTTGAAAAAAGCCAGACGAGGGATGTACAAGTTGATGAGAACGATGGAAAATCCTTCAAAAACGACGTTTGTGTCGCGTGGGTTTTCGGTGGTTTCCTCGGTTGAGGTAGAGGACAGTGTTGCCAAGGTCGAGGATGACGTGACGAAAGAAAAGAACAATTTTTTACGCTTTTTCCTCTTTAAGCCGGAGACTGGGAAGACGCACCAGATACGCGTTCACGCAAAGTCTCTTGGAAGTGCACTTCTAGGAGATAACATGTACGGAAGTGTTGCTAATAACAGTAATAACAGTGTTGATAGAGTGTATTTGCACGCGTGCGCAGTTCGGGTGCCCAAATTAGAAGTCATCGAAGATGAAGACGAAGGCGGGGAAAAGTACGAAACCGAGCCGTTCCAGATAGTTTGCGCTCCCCACGAGGGTAAATATTGGGGAACAGACATCTTTCAAGAGTGGTTTGCAGATAAAGAAGAAGATTATGGACCGTGGTTCGACGACGTCAGCTTGTTGAGAAGCCATTCCATGATCAAAATATAAGAAAGTGTGAAGGAATCTCAGCGAGTAAAAACCAGAGTGCATTAATAAATTAGCGTAGGATTAGATTCAGGTAGTGAATTAAATGTATACCAAAGAGCAGTGCGTTGGAGCGTGTGATTGATACGTTGTGTAATCTTATACATGAGTGTTGGTGAAGATAAGAATCTTCATTTTGTT
>CEPW01161142.1_pt1 | contig 13724 bp, 10 predicted proteins | sample 356211 | NCBI WGS metagenome assembly CEPW01 (sample SAMEA2620021, study PRJEB7988) | marine metagenome | biome: marine biome (ENVO:00000447); feature: deep chlorophyll maximum layer (ENVO:xxxxxxxx); material: "saline water (ENVO:00002010), including plankton (ENVO:xxxxxxxx)" | depth 25 m
TCCTGATAAGGACGCAATGTGCGCCTCTCTCATATACAGATAGTGCCAAAATGCAATACCATTTACCAGTCCAGCAACTGTTAAGGATGTTCTCCATTTTCCTTTTACATCACTCCTTTCGACAAAAAAGAATACTGCCGCAGCGAGCATAATTGCAGTAGCAAGCCAGAAGCTCATTCCGACCCAATCATCAGAAGCAAGTAAAGATGTTGATAAAAACATATTATCTCCTTTTTTTATTTCTATAAAACGTTCATAACGCTCATATTGCAACAAAATGTAGTTAACTTACCCCTAACAGTCAAACAAGATTTTTACCTGTAATCATTTTGAATTATATTGGTAAAATTTCATATTCTTGATTATGCCAAATGTCAAAAATGTTTTAGGTGGTAATCTCCAGTGTTGCTCAAAAATACCACTTACTGGTTTCTACCGTGATGGCTACTGCAGAACAGGAACTGATGATAAGGGTAATCATGTTGTCGCGTCAGTGATGACGCATGAATTTTTGAAATTTACGAAACTTATGGGTAATGATTTATCCACCCCCAATCTAGCTTATGGGTTCCCAGGCTTGAAGGTCGGTGATCGATGGTGTCTCTGTGCTGTAAGATGGAATGAAGCATACAACGCTGGGTGTGCTCCACCTGTTATTTTAGAATCAACAAATCAACATGCCCTTAGAATTGTCGATCTATCAAGACTGATTGAAATGAGTCACGAAAAGATTAACGGCTAATCTACGCACCCTAAGCTCAATTTACTAATGACCGATTTGTACTCCTACACCAATGCAGTTAATAGACTTGACAAGTTTATTAAACGCAAACTAAAGGACTATGCCAGATATAGAAATTATGATTATGGAAGCCAAGAAGATAATTTCGTAAGTGCAATATCCCCCGCAATTACAAGAAAAATCGTTACTGAAGAGTTTGTAATCAATAGAGCTCTAGATTCTTTCAAATACAATACAATTGGAAAATACATTGAAGAAGTGTGTTGGAGGACTTATTGGAGAGGATACCTAGAACAACATGATGATATTTGGGAACAATACAATAATAGCTTAGATGAACTAGATTCATGGAGAGATGACAGTGATTATCTAAAAGCAATAAACGGTGATACTCAAATCAGATGTTTTAATTTTTGGATAAATACACTAAAAAAGCATAACTATCTACATAATCATACCAGGATGTGGTTTGCAAGTATATGGGTCCATTACCTGGGTCTTCCCTGGCAGTTGGGTGCTGATTTTTTTATGAGACATCTGCTGGATGCTGACTCAGCTTCGAACACCCTTTCGTGGAGGTGGGTTGTAGGGTTACATACAAAAAATAAGTATTACCTAGCGCGAGCTGATAATATAAAAAAGTATACAAACGGTATTTTCAATCCGCATGAACTAATCAAAAAAGATTATGTGTACAAAATCCCATTTATCAATAGCAACTTTTCTGGTTTTACAATAGATAATGAATCTTTCAGTGAATCAGTGAATTGTGTTTTAATTCATGAAAATGATTTATCTTTAGAAAATTTACCAGAGTCTAATTTCATTCTCGTTCAGAAAACTAATTGTGAAGGCATAAAAAGGTCAAGCCATGTTAAAGAATTTATTGATAAGTGTTTAGAAAATCGCATCAACGATTTGAGAATTAAATCAAAATCTAAAATCATAGAGTATAGTTTTGAAAATCAAATAGAGATTATAGAATTCATTAAAAGAAATAAAATAGAAAAAATCCATACTCCCTACCCGACTATAGGATATTTAAAGACTCATTTAAACCATCTTGAAAGACGTCTTTCAATAGAATTTGACTATATTTATTCTAAGTGGGATTGTTTGTTTTGGCCCCATGCAAATAAAGGATTCTTTAAATTAAAAAAACAAATTCCGAAACTACTTGAGCAGTGTAAATAATTTTTTATTGTTCAATACACCCTGCATGCTTTTAGTGATGCTTGTGGGAATTTTTCTGAGGCCTTTTATTATAATTTCCTAAAACAAGCTTTTTTCTCTTTACTAATTTTATCTTATTATGATTTTCCTGAATATGATAAAAGTTATTCGGTTTTATATCAAAAAATCTTTGCATCTTTTTTGAGGCAGGCCAATATACTTCAATAGAAGTAATAATGTTGTTTGCGCCCAGGCCGACTTCCTGCTGGAGGCTAGAAGAGCCATAACTACCCCCAGTTCCTACCACTCTGAACATTTTTCTTTTTCCCTCCATACCATCAGAATAAATAGTAACCTCGGTACCAATAGCAGATCTATTTGATTTAACTCCCTCAAACTGTAAGGTTACCCAATTATTAACGTTTCCAGGATTTTCTAATAAAATATTCCAAAAAGCATCCATTTTCACAAACCCTCCAACGCTATGATAAACGTCTTGATCACCATCATTATCTAAATCAGAAAAGCTTATCCCATGTCCTTTCTGTAGGTGGCCAAAACCTGCATTCATTACTTCTTGAAAACTACGCCCGTCCTTGTTCCTAAATAATATATTTGGAATAATCGCATCAAGAGAAGGAAAACCTGTTCCTACATAAAAATCTAACCAACCATCATTATCAATATCACCAAAGTTTAGTCCCATTGATTCTATAGATCTATTTAAGTTTGCTTTTTTTGCAAAATCTTGAAACGTACCATCACCATTATTTATGTACAGACTTGAATATTCTGTGTTTCTTATGCTATGAAAATACTGTTCAGACAATAACGGGATTGACATAGGATAACTTGAAACAAATAGATCCAGAAAGGTGTCATTATTAAAGTCAAAAAAGAAACATGGGAAACTATTAATTGGTTCTGTTACACCAGCAAACCTAGAAGTATTTGAAAATGTATATACCCCATCCACATTTTTCCCTTTGTTCATCATGAGATAGTTTTTACCGCCTGAGACAGATACAAACAAATCTTGAAGACCATCTTTGTTGTAATCTCCCCAAAAGGATCCTTTGACTAAATCTTCAATATACAGTCTAGTTGATTTACTAACATCCATGAAGAAACCATTTTTATTCTCAAAAAGTTGTGATGCCCCATTCTCGTTTCCAACAAAAAGGTCTAACCAACCATCATTATTAAAGTCTGCCCAGCACGCTGTGTGACTAGCGTAATAGGCAAGAAGACCTGTTTGGTGAGTGACATCGGAAAATGTACCATCTCCATTATTTTTAAGAAGAGAGTTTGGATGCTTTTCTCCAGCTTTTTTCTTTAACCATCCACCTCTAACAATATATATATCTATAAAACCATCATTATTGAAATCAGCTTGTAAACAATGAGAACCGCCTGTAATTCCCTTTAACCCCGCGTCTAAGGTATTATCAACATAACCACCTAGACCATCAGAAATATAGTAGGATACGTTGGTTTCTAAATCGGTTGAGGTTGTGAAAATGTCCTGAAAACCATCATTATTGAAATCTTCGGTTATACTTCCACCATAGAAAGTATACGTATCTACCCCAAGCTCTGAACCTAAATTTGTAAAATAAGATAAATCCTCATATTGTGGGAATTTTTTAAAATTAATATAGTGTTGAGTTGGTACACTGTCTGGGTACTTCCCAATAGTCATATATGCAATATTAAGTAGCCACTTTGCCTTATAATTTTTTGGATAACGTTCAAGTGACTTTTTATAGTACTCTATTGCCTTCAAGGATCCGATATTGTCAATATGGTAAGCATCCTCAACTAAGGGAAGTATACATGAGAATTGATTATGATTTTCTTGACAATTCTGTTGCTCTCCTTTCCTCAAATGGCACAATGCCAAATACATATATTTATCAAATTCTTCAGGACTAGATCTAAATGCGTTATCCCACATTTGTGATGGCACTTTTTCATATTGCGCTAATGCGCTATCTATATATCCAGAACATAAATATTGATAGGCCAAATCAAAATGGTTAAAATACTTTTCTGATGGGCTAGTTGCATTCTTCAATTTTTTCTTGTAGTAATCTATACCTTGAACATTATAAAACCCTGGATTATCTGGAAAGGTGTCCAACAATGCTAATCGAGCAAGCTCTCTTTTCATATCGAAATCCAAAGAAAAAGCAACTGCATTGACTAAAAGAAAGAAAATTGTAGTTTTGTAAGTTTGTAAAATCAGACTTTTCATCAAATTAATTTTAAGACATTCAAATTCCTTGTTGAAGGAAATCAGCGAGTATTATCAGGTCATATAGATCAACAAATAAATCAAAATTAACATCTGCTTGATCAATCAATTCCATTTCATTCATTATAAAGTACAGTAAAGTTGATAAGTCAAAATCATCCACTGTACCATTGCCATCTACATCGTAGGATGAACTATAATCAATGTCAATCTTAATTGCGACAGGTCTATGGTCTGAGATATTTTGATCGTATTCGCTCCAGCCTCCATCAAGATATTGATCAATTTTAATAGTTTCAACTTGCGTATCATCAGTAGCTGAAAATAATTCATCAGTTATTAAGATATGATCTAGATGAGATGGCCAGTTTGGGAATGACCAATCAGTGCTATTTCCTTGAGCAATTCCAAGATCTGCGAAATGATAATTCGCTGAGTCATTTAAAATATCCTGAAAAACATTATTTGATAAACCCTCAGCAATATCATCATTTAAATCACCTAATACAATCACGTTTCTATTTGAAAAATTGTTATCAACATATTCTTTTAAATAGTTTATTGCAATGTATCTTCTGTACTCCTCATCTGTAGAATCATCAAAATCAATAATCCCATCACCACAGCATTTAAAATGATTGTTAATGATAATATAATTCTCTCCAAGAAAGTTAAAATCCATTACCATTGGAGACCTTGGAAATGCATTCCAGTATGAGTGTGTAGTATATATTTCATATATCTCATTTATCTCAATTTGATCGGTCTTAAAGATATAAGCTAAACCAGCAAACCAACTAGATTCATAATAACCAGAATATGAGGGTAAGGAATCTAGCATTTGGTCAAACATAGTAGTGTCATCCACCTCCTGTATGGCAATGATATCCAAATCTAAAAAAGTGATTATTTGGATAATATAGTCTATTGTAATCTGGTCATTTTTGGGGAACCACTCTATATTCCAAGTTGCTATATCCAAAGAAACATCATCTCCAAAAGACAATTCTTCTAAATTCTGTGCATATAGAACTGCAGTCAAACTGTAACTGGCAAAAATAATATTTTTAAAGAATTTTAGAGGGAAAATATTCATCATGTTTATCAATGACAGTTAATAATGGTTCGTAAATGTCTAAAATTTTCAGAAGCGATATTTAAGTATATGAAAATCATCTTAGTAATTAATAAGTGAAGAATCTTTTATCGCCATCAATAGATACCTTAAATACTGTTTATCACAGCAAAGTCCTGATATTGATAACACGATCATAATTCACTGGATCTGTATTTCCTTCCGTATTTATCAGCAGAATCTTTGAAGTCCTATTTAAATTAATTTTTTTCTTGAAGGCTCTATATTTATTTGAAATACAGAGTTCAATTAATGCACCCAAAGCACTTGCTCCTGATTCACCTGATATAACCTTAGGATCATCTTTTATGGGTGAAGCTAATACTTGCATAGCTTTTTCTGAAGTTTTATCTGAAATTGAAATTGTTCCAAAAACTGCTTTATCTAATATTTCCCATGCAATTGTAGATAAAGATCCGCAATCTAATCCTGCCATTTTTGTATTTATATCAGTCTGGACAGATACTCTTCGTCCAACTTTAATCGATTCATATAAACAATTTGAAGAATGCGGTTCTACTCCAATAAAAATCGGTGAGCTTTCCCATTCCTCTAAAATATACATAATAACAGAAGCGGCCCAGCTACCAACTCCAGACTGTAGAAATAATATGTCTATATTTTCTTCTTCAATTTGTCTTGTTATTTCATGTATCTGTGTTCCATAGCCTCTCATAATATCCATTGGAATTTCTTCATATCCATCCCAAGCAGTATCTTGAATCAAAGACCAGGAGTTATCACTTTGGAGCATGTTACCTTCTTTTACACGTTTGCTGGCCATTTTAACAGTAATATCGTAACTATATTTTGTTAAAATTACTTCAGCACCCTCTTTTTCTATTTCCTTAATCCTTTCTGGAATCGTACCAACTGGCATGTATATCAGTGCCTCCCGCCTAAGCTTTCTGGCCATCCAAGCAACTGCCCTACCATGATTTCCATCGGTTGCAGTGCAAAACACTTTGATTTCTGGAAATTTTTTAATCTGCTTATGCATTGCATAGGAAGCACCTAAAGATTTAAAAGCATTCAGTCCAAATCGTTGACTCTCATCCTTTAAAAAAACCTTTCCTATGCCCAGGTAATTTGCTAATCGATCTAATTTAAATAATGGAGTTTCTTTGTTTCCTAATGTTTTATGAAAATCTGCTACGACTCCAATATTATCAGAGCTGGTGAATAATCTTTTTGATACTCTTTCTGGGTTAAAGTTTTTGTTTTCAATAAAATTTATCATCTGCCACTTCCGCTCTATTTTATTGCACCAATTTATAAATATTAAATTATGTAGAGATGTATAAATTGATAACAAAATTGAACATTTTTGGATTAAAATTATTAATATATATTATCTTAAATCTTTCACTTATTGATAAGCTTTATTAACGCAGCTTATTTAAACTTTAATATGAATTACCGTATGATATAATATTATGTAATAAATATATTACAGCCTGTTTTTGAATAGAATCCTACCAAAACGTATCTTTCTAAAATTTTCATATTAATTTATGTTTTACTACATTTTTGTTAATTAAATATTTACTGTAAACTTAATTACCATGAATACAACAAACATTAATGACCAATTTAAAAAAACAATTTTTACATTAGTGCTAGTCTTACTTTTTTTTTCCACCATTGAAATACTTTTTAGGTTAACCATTGTAAAGACAAATAATACGTCTAGCTTTTTGGGTAAATATTGGTACACTCTACTTCCTCTAGAATTACCTGATAGCACGTACCTTACACAACATAATATTACTCATCCTGATGCGTATCGTATTTATGATCCTATGCTTGGATGGAAATTAGCCTCCAATAGAAAAGCCCCACCCTATTACTACTCAAGTTTAGAAGGTTTTAGAATTACAAAAGAAGAATTTCAAAAAAAATCAATTACAAAAAAGGCAGATTACATGACGATTGGAGATTCTTTCACGCACGGTGTAGCAGTGTATTGTGAAGAATCATGGCCATATTTATTTGGAGAATTAAAACAGAAAAAAGTTGTGAATTATGGTATACCTGGATACGGTATTGATCAGGCTATTCTTAGTTACATGTACTCACCTGTAGAAGCTGATACCATTATCCTTGGTATTATACCAGGAGATTTTGAAAGAGCTACAAATATAGTTTATGGTGGAATCTACAGAGGGGGTAACAAATCAAAACCTATGTTTGTTTTTAGAGATGATGGAAAATATGAAATAAAAAACCAACCTTCCTTAGTTGGCATAGATTTATGGAATGAATTTAAATTAGGAACAAATAGCAATATTCTAAGGTTTGAGAAAAGTTATGATGATCTTCTTTTTAAAAAAGAATTCTTAGATAATCTCGTCACTCACAAAATCTATAAGATGTTTAAGTATCGGTATAAATATATTAATCCCCCCATCTATCTAAAAAAATATCAAGATGATAATTATATTTATATCCTAAAAATATTGGGAGTATTTTTTGAAGAATGTCAAAAAAACCAAGACTTCCCTATTATTTTACTTTTAGATAATAAGAATACTTTCGCTGATAGGATTAATTATACAAACCCTTGGGGAAATGTTATAAATGATCTAAAAGAGATGGGGTTTTTTGTTGTTGATCCACTTGAGAGTATTGTAGAAATGTATACAAATGATCCAAAAAGTATTATAAACAATGACGGGATGCACTACACACCCTTAGCAAATAAAATGATTGCAGATCATCTTTTAGAAAATATTGATCAAATGAAAAATAGTAAATGAAGCCCCCCCTTCAATTATAAAATCCTTTAGCAAATACTCTGATTATCTTGGACACATTTTGGTAAAAATTTATAACTACAACTTGTAGTTATTATCGTAAAAAACTCATTTAAATTGTTAATCTCACAAAATATTATTTTTTTTGACGATCGCCTTTATCCAACAATTTTAAATAAAAATATCGACTTTGTACTCTCTCTATTACTCTTATTACCAATACAATAAATAGTATCCATATTACATAGCTATTAATTTCTAAAATAATGCCAATTCCAATCCAAAAATAAAAATCTGCCTGTTTAAAGGATAATATTTTTTTTTGACCATTGAAAATATATTTCCATGTTGAAATATGTTCAATATTTGTCACATTACTACCTGGTCTGACTTTTTTTGATTTTCTAAGATATTTTTCTTCTTGATAGGCAGTAGTCCAATAACTATAACAAATCACAAGATACATTGCAGCAGTCACTGGGCCCAAAAGTAGATAGTATGACACACCAGTTTTTTGATAAGTGAACCATGATAAGCTAGACATAATAATAATGAATCCAATTCCATCTAATATTCTATCAAGAAATCCTCCTCTTAATGTTGTGTTATTTCTATATCTAGCAAGGTTACCATCCATACTATCTAGAACCTGGCCAATTTGCAAAAGTATGGCACTTAAAATTATAAAATACCTTTCGCCATGTAGCATTAATGCTGCTGGAATAACCTTAAATATAAATGACAGAAAAGTTATACCAATGGGTGTTATCCATTTTATATCACCAATAACTGCTAAAACAAGCCAAGAAATGGGGTCTCCAAATGTTATAGACCACCAGTCTTTTGCTTGGCGATTCTTCATTTTTTGGTATCTAGATCTAAAGGTCACAGCTCGATATGTGGTAAAGTATCCATTAACAAAAGGGGTTTTTGAATGCGCTCATTTCTGATAGGTATTAATTTTCACCCTATAAAAGATACTTTATGTATTCATCAATTGAGCTAATTGCTATTTTATTTTCGAAATAATTTTCATTTATTACAATAGGAAGTTCTGTACAACCAAGTAATATTGAATCGATTGAATCATCATAGTTTTTAACTATACTATTAATGGTTTTTTCTGAATGTTTGTCTAACGTGTTATTAATCTTTACTTCTTCGATAATTGATTCTACCATGCGATTTTCCATATCTGATAGGTAAACAGATTTAGATAGATATTTAGAGTAAACTTTTTTTTGAGTAGTTACAAACCCACCAAGGACTAGAGGTTTAGAATAACCTAAATCAAGTATCCTATTACTGACAATTTCAATCATATTTAACCACGGTATTTGAATTTTTTTACTTACCGCTTCGTAAAAATAGTGCGCAGAATTACAGGGCAACATCACGCATCTACACCCAGCTTTACCAAGGTTATTAATTGAATTTACAATACCATTAACAGGTGATTTCTCGCTGTATTTTATGGCTCTAGTTCTACTTGGTATTTTTACATTATTATCAATAATTGTATGAAAATGATCCCTGTCCGATTTTACTGGTGTGAGGTCCAAGATTCGTTTAAAAAAGAAGTTAGTTGCGTATGGCCCCATACCGCCCAGAATGCCTATGGTAGTATTTCGATCAAATATGTTATCAGTTTTCACCCGCATTTTTTTCAATATTCCAATTTAATTTTAAATCACAACTTTTATTTTATAGAAATAGACCTTATTTCGGTCCCACTGTAACCATAACCATCACTGCGAGTTAATAATCTTGTTTTAAAATTATTTTTTTCCATATAATCTATTACTGATGAATTACCAGTTACACATACATCGAATCTTGGTAGAATAGTTGTATCTTTTATATTCACAAGAGCAGTGTCAAAAAAAACATATTCAAATTTATTAAATCTTGATAAAACAGATTCAAATACCTCTTTCCTTTCATCAAGGGATAAGATATTTGGAGAATCTGATGTTATTCCAATTATAATTTTATCATAATCATCAAAAATCTTCATAAGACTAGTAATATGTCCCATATGCACTGGCTGAAATTTCCCTGGAAAAAAGGCTACAGACTGAGTTTTTTTCTGCATCATTGCGATTTGAGTTTTTAAGTAATTTTTGGTTTGCCGAATTTCCTCCATATACCTGATGAGTTCGTCAAACTCATTTTCAATTTCAGATAGATATTGTTGATTATGATTGATTTCTTCTTGAATTGTAGTGTCTTCAATAAATTTTTCTACATCAATATCTTCTCCTTTTTTTAAAGAATTTAACGCGATATTTAAACGCTCATTTTTCCTGAAAGGGAAAAAATGTCGAGTAGTTCTCGGTGGAAACAATTTACTATTTAGACCTCTCCTAAGAACTTCTTTTTTAGATATTTCAAGCTTATTCTCAACAAGATACCTATGTATTAATCTAGACCCTACTCTTATATGTTCATCATTATAGTCTACAAATTTTACAGGCACTTCCTTATAACCATTCATTAGAAAAAAAATGTATCGATGACTACCATCTAAAACTATTCCATGCTTTTCATCAGCTATTATTGGAGTTTGTACAATACCTTTTTGAAGAATCATATTGGACAAATTTTTTAGATGGTATTTAAAAACTTTTTCTAATGGTTTTAGGCGATCAATTGGTGTAATCATATATTGTAGTCATTTCCTTATCCGCTCTTCAAAGAGTTCCATGGATTTTTTCCTTTTCTATCGCAAAAATTCAATGATACTAATAGAAGTAAGCTTTGAATCCTTATTATTTTTATTAAGATAATTTATTGCAATTTAGATTATCCCACCATATTGCATTTCTGTTGCAATAATAATTCAAAGTTATTTGCAGAAATGCTTTTCCAAAATAAACAATTTGGATTTTCTACTTGATTTATTTTATCATCAACGACTTTGACGGCACTTACTTTTTCGACACCAAAGATAATGGAGGATTACTTATTTTTTACGTACTTTTCTAACCACATATCTTGCTCCCATAACATATGAAGGATGCTCTCCTTTGCTCTATAACCGTGGCTCTCCTTAGGAAGCATAACCAAACGAGCAGTTGCCCCCAGACCTTTTAATGCATTGAAATATCTCTCACTTTGCAAAGGATATGTACCTGAGTTATTGTCCTCGTCACCATGTATTAACAAAATCGGTGTGTCTAGCTTATCTGCATGCATGAAAGGTGACATCGAATAGTATATTTCAGGTGCCTCCCAATAATTTCTTTCCTCACTTTGAAATCCAAAAGGAGTCAAAGTCCTATTATATGCACCACTGCGAGCAATACCAGCTGCAAATAGCTTAGAATGGGATAGCAGGTTAGCTACCATAAAAGCACCATAACTATGTCCTCCAATTGCAATTTTCTCTTTATCAATGAATCCTAATTCGTTTACTTTATTGATGGCTGCGGATGCATTTTCAATTAATTGCTTGCGAAAATTATCATTCGGCTCATTATCACCTTCACCAATAATTGGAAAAGAGACATCATCCAAAACTACATATCCACGCGTCAACCAATATATTGGAGATCCCCAATATGGAAATGTAAATTCATTTACATTTTTCGTGATCTGAGATGCACTATTATTATCCTTAAATTCTCTAGGATACGCCCACATCACCATTGGCAATTTTTCTTTTTTTTGGTCATCATATCCTTTTGGCAAATACAGTGTTGCAGATAAGTTTATTCCATCTGATCTTTTGTATTCAATAATCTGTTTAGTTACATTCATTATACTTGAGAAGGGATTAATAAAATTAGTCAGCTTAGTTAGATCACTAGTGATTAAATCCCTAAAAAAGTAATTTGGGTACTCGCTTGAAGATTCTATTCGTGATAAGATCTTTTTATTTTCAATACTGTAGTCAATTAAAGTTTCTTTTTTACCTGGATAGTTAGATTCGTACAATCTTATTTTTTTTAGTGTTTTCAAATTCAACTGATCTATAAATGGGAATTGACCATCTTCACGAAAACCATCTCCCATTAAAAATAGGTATTGGTTCTTAATTTTTAATACCAATTTTCCATAAGAATTTCTTTTTTTTACGAAATTTCCAGGGTCGTTGTATCTATCTTGATAATTTCTATCATTGATTATTTTTGGTTCTATATTATTTGATGGATTAAATAGATAAACTTTAGTGTTTCTATTATTCCACCAATAATCATACCCCAACGCTAAAGTGTCATTGCACCAATCAATTTGGTAATATCTATTTATTGTTTTAAGAATACTGGTTTTATTTTTATTAAAGGGATATTGAATCTCAAAAATTTCGTCACGATAGCTCACATCAGTATCTGGATCTCCACCATCTAAAGCTTCAGCAAAAATTAAAGAGGACGGTTTGTCTAGACGCCATGAAAAATTACGAGGTCCCTTCCTTACTGCCATAAAGCCCTTTGGTAAATCTTCTATTAGTGGAACTTCATGTATAGTATTCAGTTCCTTCCCTTTTGATGAAAAAACTACATACTTCATTGGAAACCTATAATAAGGGACTAAATATGAAAATGGTTTTTGAATTATTGAAATCAAAACAAATTTACCATCTGGGGAAAAGCTGATATCATTGTAGAGATTTTTTTTCGCAAAGGGTTTTGCTTTACCTTTTAAAGAAATTCTGTAGAGGTTTGATTGCGTCAAAGTTTCAAAATTTTTCTCATCAATTTTATTTTTTAATAGATCTTGGTAAGTCCTATTTTGGGCTTTTTTGCCATCATTTGTGGATATTACAGGACCTGTTGGTACCAAATCATCATTATTTAGAATTACTTGTGAATTTTTTAGTTTAAACTTTGCTAGTATTTGTTTACTATCCTGAAACCAAGTAATAACATTTCCTAAACTTGCATTTAACTTTGGACCAACTAATTTTTTTGCGACTACACTTTCTAGATCTATATACCAAAGTTCAACACCCTCTTTTGTTGTAATTGTCATTGCTATCTTTGTTTGATCTGGAGACCATTTGATATTTGCAATTTTAGGTGACTTAGGAAGTCCCCTAACTTGTTTAGCTTGCGTGTTAGATTGATCCATCTTAGCTATCATTATATTATTATAATAATTAATTCTACTACGGTTGTTTGATTTTGGATTAAGCCTTAGACCCCCTAGTTTTATTTCAGGCTCTGATAATTCATCAATTGACTTATAGCTGTCTCTGTATAAATAAATCATGAAGCTTTTTTTTTCATCAATGAGCACTCTGGGTGGAAGGCTGACATCTACCAAATCCAAAATTTCTTTTGGTGGCTTTTTATAGATGGAGATTTCTTGTGGTTGTAACAGCTGAAGTAAAAATAAGGAGTAAATAATCTTTTTAATCATTTTTTAGTCTATTCGTAGTTTCTATTGCTAAAAATTACTAGTCTATCTATGGCAATAAAACCTTTGGTTATAAATTTTAAAAATTGGGGAAATATTAAAAACTAAACTCATTTAATCATACCTGTATATTTGAATTAATAGATCAATTAGATGAAAATTAAATCTTTGCTTTTCTATCTTTCTATTTTATTTTCTTTTTCATAATCATTTAGCATAGCTAATAGTTTTAGCGTAGCACTTTCATACTGCTCCTGATAAAACCGTTACAGGTAATTTTTGCATAGCCTATACTCC
>CEPW01092530.1_pt1 | contig 13723 bp, 12 predicted proteins | sample 356211 | NCBI WGS metagenome assembly CEPW01 (sample SAMEA2620021, study PRJEB7988) | marine metagenome | biome: marine biome (ENVO:00000447); feature: deep chlorophyll maximum layer (ENVO:xxxxxxxx); material: "saline water (ENVO:00002010), including plankton (ENVO:xxxxxxxx)" | depth 25 m
AACCAAATTAATATTTCATTCTTAAAGAGTAGCAATAATCAGTTCAATCCTAATTGTTTACTAATTTCCTTATGATGAAAATCTGCATCTCCAAAAGATAATTTTTGATGTTGCATTTTTCGTGTAAATACTTGCAAATCATAGTCCCACGTATATCCAATGGCGCCATGTAGTTGATGAGAAATCTGACATATGTCATGAAAAGCTTTAGACACATAAGCCTTTGATCTATTAACATCAATTTGTGATTCTTCAGTTTTAGAAAGTTTCCAAGCTGCTTTACGTGCAAATTGAGTTGATACTTTTGTTAGTATTGCCATATCTGCTGCATGATGTTGAACTGCTTGAAAAGATCCTATAGGTCTGTCAAATTGTTTTCTATCTTTTATATAATCTAGAGTCATATCCATAACTTTTGATGCTGCACCTGACATTTCCGAAGATTTACCTGAAGCCCCATAATTTATTACTTTTGATAAAGTAGACCATCCTGCTCCTACTTCACCTAAAAGCTGAGAATTATCCACTTTTATCTCGTTAAAGTTTACCTTGTATAGCTTTTCACCACCTATACTTTCCATTTTTTCTATCTCTATTCCTTCAGTATTAGAAGGAACTAAATACAGGGAAATTCCTTCACTTTCATTAGATTTAGAAGCAACAATAAAATAATCAGCTCCAACTGCATCATTTACAAATAGTTTTTCTCCATTGATAATCCAGTCGCTATCATTTTTAATTGCTGTAGTAGATGTTACTTCACTCTCATCAAAGTTACCTGTTTTTTCATTAAATGCTAAGGAAATTCTTAAACTTCCTGATGCTATTTTTGAAAGAAGGTCTTTTTTTTGTTCTTCTGAGGCTGATAAAAGCAGTGTTTGGACACCTATTACTGAGGTACTAAAAAATGGCCCTGATAATCCTACTCTTCCCATTTCTTCAAGTAAAATTGACATATCATCAAAATCAAAACCTGAACCACCATACTCTTCAGGTATCATAAGACCTAACCATCCCATCTCAGACATATTTTTCCATATCTCATCCGTAATGCCAATGTCATCGGACTCCATTGCTCTTATGAAATCCATAGTACAATTTTCTTCAAGAAAATTTCTTGATGATTCTTGTAACATTTTTTGTATTTCTGTTAATCCTAAATCCATACTTATTTCGCTTTCAATTTATCTTCTCTAGGTAAACCTAATCCTCTAGTGGCAATAATATTTTTTTGTATTTCTGTTGTTCCTGCAAAAATTGTATATGCTGTTACGGTTAGTTGTTGATTGAGATACTTTCCATCAAATGGAGCATGAGAGTCAGAGAGTTGTCCATATAACCCTGAGAAATCAGTTCCAATTTTAGCAATTTTTTGAGCTAATTGAGTACCTAAAATTTTAGCAACAGAACCTTCAATACTAGGAACTTCTCCTTGAGATTGTAAATAAGCAACCTCATATGCTACAAGTCTTGCTGCCTCTATTTCAAGATCTAGATCAACCAACGTTTTATTAATATAAGGGTCATTGATAAGAGGGATTCCAAGTGAGTTTTTATTATTCCTAACAAAATCTACTATTTCTTCAAAATTTCTTCTGGCAGCAGCTGGATATTCCACACCAGATCTTTCAAAATCTAATAATGTTGCAGCAATATACCACCCTCTATTTAATTCCCCTATTAGCGCATCTTTAGGAATTTTAACATCCTCGAAAATCACTTGATTGAAATGATGCCCTCCAGCCATATTTATTATTGGTTTTACTTGTATATTTGAATCTTTGATATTTGCTACAAAAAAGCTTATACCTTTATGCTTTGGAGCTGTTGGATCGGTTCTCCCTAGAAAAAATATCCATGTAGCTTTATGAGCCATTGATGTCCAAACTTTTGTGCCATTTACAAGCCAATGATCTCCTTTATCTTCAACTTTTAGTTTTAGAGATGCTAAATCAGAACCTGAATCTGGTTCTGAATATCCTTGGCACCATTGAACCTCCCCGTTTGCTATGGGAGGTAAGAATCTTTTTTTCTGTTCTTCGGTACCATGAACCATCAATGTTGGGCCTAACATTTTAGCACCAAATCCATCTCTTCCAGGCATTCTATGATAAGACATTTCTTCATTGAAAATAACCTGTTTCATATATGAAGCTCCCTGACCGCCATATTCCTTAGGCCAAGCCATGGTAAGCCAACCTTTTTCAGCTAATTTTTTTCTGATTTCTAGAGAATATTCAAAGTCATCTCCAGTCTCATCAACACCCTGCCATTCATTGAAATCAACTGAGATTTCATTTCTGATCCATTCTCTTAATTCATTCCTGAAAATCTCATCTTCTTTGGTAAATTCGTATCTCATTCAAAACCTTACTGAATTATTTTTTTATAAGTCTATTACTTAAATAATAATTATCAATTTTTAAATGATTGAATTAAGACCTTATTTTCTTGTAGAACCAATTAAGGAATGTAAATGGGAAAAATATAAGATTATAAAGCTTTCTTATTCCAATAGATGGCGTTGACCTACCTTTCCACTTTATATCGCCGTCAAAAGATGAAAGAAAAGATCTATATCCACTAAATAATAAAACTAGCATTGCAAAGGGATAAAGAAATGAAGAAAATATACTCATTGAAAAAGATTTAGATGATAAGAGTGTTGAAGAAAAAATAAAAATAATTGATAGTAAAGAAATTATAATATGCTGAGCACTCAACTCTATTTCAAAAAAATAAGCAATTAGATTTAGCCAAGGCACATAAAATAATAATATAAGTCCAAAAAAAGCTAAAAGGAAAATTAAAATATTATACCTAAATGTTGCAAATATAGATTTAGCATGACCATCTACTGCCTGAATAGCAGACTCATAACCTTTAGTTTCAATCAAATGTGTACCGTCTAAAATATCTGAATTAAACCCATTAGATTTTACTGATCTAGCCAATTCAAAATCATCTAGAACCATACTAGATATTTTTTTATGACCTCCAGATTTTTCATAAGCTTCTCTATTAAATAGAAGAAATTGTCCAAATCCTGCAGCAAAAATTCCGAAAGGTAATTTTTTTGCCAAATAAATTGGAATCCAAGAAAGTATAAACCAGGAGACCATTATCCAAATAAGATAATCAGTAAAATTTAATATTTTTCTTTTTGGCACTAAAGTTATAAACTCTAAATTATTATCTTCAATATGCCTTAAACCTGAAGAAACAGCATAATTTATCAATTTAGTATCTGCATCAATAAATAATAAAAAGTCACCTTTAGATTTTTGAAACATTTGATGACAAGCCCAATTTTTTCCTGCCCAGTTATCGGGTAATTTTTTACCCTTAAATGATTTTATTTGTGAATATTTTTTAGATAATTTATCAATAATTTTCCAAGTATTATCAGTTGAATTATCATCTATAAGTAGAAGTTCAAAGTTCTTATAATCTTGATTTAATATTGACTCTACGGAAGCTTCTATATTTTCTTGCTCATTCCTACAAGGGATAATTATTGAAATTAATGAATTAGTGTTTGGAGTAAGAGGTTTAGGCCTTTGAAATGAAAATAAATTAACAATTGAAACAATTACTGTATATCCAGAAAAAAATAAAATTAATAAGACTAAATTATCAAAAATTTCACTCAAACTTTACCCCAGTAAAATTTCTTATGTTTTTTCTTATCTCAGGAAGCTCTCGTAATTCTTTTTTGTGGTTATATATCATCATAATAGTAGCAATTACCCAAAGAAAAATAAATTCACTATTCGAAATATAGGATTTTGAAATAGATGTTGCTATCCCATAAATAAAAAAGCATAAATGAACTAAATTTACAGTCCATGCATCATTCTTTTGTATTGCAAAAAATATTGCTAATAACCCAAAAATTACTATAGCAGCCTCAAATTGAAATAAAGCCAACCACATAGCTGCTGTAACTGCTAATGCTTTTCCTCCTCTAAATTTTAAGAATGGTGAAAAAGAATGGCCAAAGATTGGCATCAAACTAATAAAAACAAGATTATAACCATTCAAATCAAAAAATCTTATTGCAATTGCAATAGGTAATATTGCCTTAAGGAACTCTAGGAACATAACTATTAAACCTACGTAAGCTCCTGCAGACTTCCAAGCATTTACTGCTCCAGGATTATTATCTCCAATTTCTCTTACATCTTTTCCAGATAAAATTTTGGTCAATATTATAGAGAATGGAATAGCACCACTAAAAAAAGCTATTATTGAAAATATTAAAGTTTCCATCTGTAGAATTCTATGAAATTATAATTTTGTACTTTTATATTACTAAATTAGATATGAAATCATATCTAATTTAGTAACTTTATTGACTATTATTTATACTCTGCAATTAGAGATAAACTTTCATTATAATTATCTAAAGGAAGACCTACATATCCACCCTCTTCTGAAAGCATTTTTCCATTTTCTAGATAAAACTTTACAAATTCATATACTTCAGGCTTCGATAGCTCAGCATTATTGACATATATGTACATTGGTCTTGCTAAAGGAGCATATGATGAATCATTAATTGTTTGTTCACTTGGAGCGACACATCCTGTTCCTCCATCCACGCTCAGAAGTTTTAATTGACTCTCATTTTCTATATAGTATGCATATCCAAAATATCCAATAGAACCTTTATCTCCAGACACACCCATTACTAAAACATTATCATCTTCAGATGGTGTGTAATCAGCTCTGGTTTTACCCTCTTCTCCATTTATAACATCTGTAAAATAATCAAATGTTCCTGAGTCTGTTCCAGGTCCGTACAAACTCATTTCCTTATCAGGGAAACTTGATCGAACTTGATTCCAGTTATTTACAGTTGAACCTTGGTCCCAAATAAGATTTAATTCTTCTGTTGTAATACAATCAATCCAGTCATTAGATTTATTTACTACGACTGATAGTCCATCATATGCAACTTCTAATTCAGTAAATTCTATTCCATTTTCTAAGGCAAGAGCAGCTTCTTTATCTTTTATTTCTCGCGAAGCATTAGATATAGCTGTTTCTCCAACAACAAATCTTTTCATACCTCCACCTGTACCTGAAATACCTACGGGAATTTGTACCCCTGGATTAGACTCTCTGAATATTTCAGCTGCAGCAACAGTAATTGGAAAAACTGTTGATGAACCATCGATCTCTATGGTCCCAGAAAGCCCTGAGTCACTACTTGTTTGATCGCTTGAACAAGCAATTAAAGCAATAAATAGAAATAATAAAGAAAATAATTTATAAAATTTTAGCATTTCAGCTCCTTTTATTTTTTTTACATAAAAGAGTTTATAAACAAAAAAAAGATAAAAGTTAAGTAACTATTAAATTAAGTTAAATAAATTTAAAAATTATAAGAAAATATGGTGCTATTATTCACTAATCCACATAAGTGGGAAGTCCATAGCGAACAATAGCATTTTCAAGTATATCCTAATACTTTATTCATTAATGGTTTTCTAATATTATCTTTAGTGCTTACTCACTGATTTAATTATTTTTTCTAAGTTAAATTAAATTTAAAATAAATAATTCTTAAAAAATCTTAATGGAACTACTTGAATATAGAAAAAAAACGGTCTTGATATTCTTCAAACAGATTCCAATCATTTAATTCTTTATGTAGATCTTTAGGTCTGACATTTCCCATCATTGCCTGATTAAATAATTCTTCAATTCTTTTTCTTACAGAAACAGGAATACCATTTTTTACTTCTAGCATTCCTGAACTATTTAATTCTTGAAAATTACTTTTTGCAGATGTTTTTGTATATTCAAAAATAAATTTTAATAATGAAACATCCCAGAGGTTATTAATGCCTCTTATAACTGCATGATTAGTATCGCTACTAATTAATCTAGACTTAATTCTTTCAGAAACTTCTGTAGGGTTTCCCGAGACGATCTCTAGATCTGTTGATTCATTTTTATAGTTATACAATAACGCAGGTTCATTTTTTCCTAAAACCCTGCCTAGTTCTTTTAGGAACTCTTTAGCTTCATCTCCGAAGCCAGACATTCTGTAAAGAAAATCATTTGTCACAACTTGTGGAGTTTGGGCAGTAACTAGGCCATGTCTTATAACAGACTCTTCTGATTTATATTCTGAAACTTCCTTGTACAAAGGTTCTGTAACTATGTGATATCGTACTTTGGTTTGATTATATGTAGAAAGTGCATTCTTGGGAGTAAGAATAACTTTGGTGTTATTCATTACTAAATTAAATAAATTCACTATACTAAATTTCCTTAATATAATTAGATAATTTAATTATAACTAAATAAATTAACTTCCTAATTGTCTCAATCTTGGATCAAATCTATCTCTAAACCAATCACCTAGAAAATTTAAAGACATAACTACTAAGAATATCCCTACACTTGGAAACATAGAGACCCACCAAGCACTATTTAGATAATCTCTTCCTTCAGCTACTAAAGCTCCCCACACTGGTGTGGGTGGCGGAACTCCTGCTCCTAAGAAACTTAATGAAGCCTCTGCAAGAATCAATTGACCAATTCTCAAAGTTGCAATTACAATAACTGTATTTATTACTCCTGGAAGTAAATGGGTAAGTAATAATCTTGCTCTAGATGCTCCTGCTACTCTAGCATACATAATATAATCACGTTCTTTCAATGTTAGAACCTCTGCTCTAACATTTCTTACAAAAGCTGGCCATGCCAGAAATGCCAGAAGTACAATTACTACCAGTAACGAAGGATCAAAAACAACTGCTGCAACTAAGGCTAATAACAAGAAAGGAATAGAATAAACTAAGTCTAAAATTCTCATTAAAATATCATCAACAATTCCTCCAAAAAATCCAGCAACAAGTCCATAAGTTGTTCCAATTATAGTTCCACTAACTGCTGAGATAACAAGAACATAAAGAGTTATTCTTGCTCCATGCATTATTCTTGTTAGAGTATCTCTACCAAATTGATCCGCACCTAACCAATGTCTAGTTAAGTCTTTAGTTAACGGATCTACTGGTTCAGAAAATAAAGGAAGTGTTCTATCTCTCAAAGCAGGTAATTCAGGATCATATCCTGTTACATCAGCAAAAACAGCTAACAAAACTAGAATAGATAACATAACTATTGGAATTACAGGCCATCTTTGAAAAAATCTAACTACACCAATCAATTGCTTATAAAGAGGAAGATTTCTTTCTAAGTAAGAAGGTTTATCTATACCGATTTTTGTTGATAAAGTCATATGAATCCTCTATGAGTATCTTATTCTAGGATCAACTAATCCATAGGTTAAGTCTGAAATAAAAATAACAATTGCATAAAAAACTGCAAATAATAATACTGATCCTGTCATTACTGGAAAATCATTCTCTGATACTGCTGTTGTGGCCAACAAGCCCAATCCTGGCCAAACAAATACTGTTTCTACTATAATAGTTCCAGTCAAAAATCCTACAAAAATAAGAGCTGCTAAAGTTAATGGTGGAATAAGAGCATTTTTCAAAGCATGTTTCCATATTACTACACGTTCAGGAACTCCCTTTGCTCGTGCTAATTTGATATATTCTGAGTCTAAGATCTCTAACATAGAAGATCTTGTTAATCTCAAATAACTTGCAGATGCTGCAAGTCCTAAAGTTCCAACAGGCAAAACATAATGCTTCCATCCTCCTGTAAAGAATGCAGGAACCAGAGAGAAATCTCCTGAAGAAATACCCCTGAAAACTCCTTTTATTAAATAAGACTCCCCGCTTCCAGCCGGCAACCATCCTAACTTTACAGCAAAAATTAGAATTCCTACTATAGCTATTACAAATGGAGGAGCTGCTTGCCCTATAAGAGCCAAAAATCTACCTGCCCAATCCCATATTGAACCCCGCTTAATAGCGGATATTACCCCTAACGGTATTCCAATAAGAGTGGACAAAATCCAAGAAAAAATAGTTAGTTCAAGAGTATTCAGTACTTTTTCACCTATTAGGTCAGCTACATCTTTTTGTCCTAGTAAAGACCTACCTAAATCTCCTCGAACTGTTTTTCCTAACCAAATAAAATATTGCATATAAAGAGGTTTGTCTAGATTTAGCATCTTGGTCAGATGCTCATAAGTTTCTTCAGTTACTCCATATCCACCTTCTTGAGCGAATAGGTCTCTAGGATCTCCAACAGCTCTTGAAAGACCAAAAACTATTGCAGTAGCTCCTATCAATGTAAAGAAGCTAAATAAAAATCTTCTTAAAATATATTTTCCCATTTTTTTCCTCATTTATGGTCGCCCCATTAGGAGCGACCATAATTATAAGCATTACTTATTTTGTATTACTTAAGAACTAGTGATTCAACGTTGTTAATACCGTTTAGGTTACCATTAGCATTTGGTAGTGGTTCCCAACTAGCTACAACATCTGGGTTGTACATTACAGTTACTGGCTCTAACACTATTCCAACACATAGAGCTTGTCTGTAAGCTTCATCAGCGAAAGCATTATTTAAGGAAATTCTTTCTTCCTTATCTGTAGATTTCGCCACTTTTGCATAGTTCTCAGCTGCAAAAGGTACTTCCATTCCTACACCATAACCACCGTCAGACCATGAACTCATTACGAATCCTCTAGCCCAGTCCCATGGGAATGCATAGTTAGAGTCATCACCACAACCTACAAAAGGCTCTGATGTAGATCTAGCTACCAAACCAGGTCGGTATGTAGAATAAACTGCGTTGTTTAGAGTAACATCTACTCCTAGAGTAGCTTTCCATCCACCAGCAATAGCTGTCATTAGCTCTGTTGGTGCACCAGGAGGTCCTGTCCAAACATTTTCCATTGCGAAACCATCTGCGTAACCTGCTTCAGCCATTAAAGACTTAGCATAGTCAACATCATATGGAATTACCCAACCACCAATGTCACATCCAGGTGTGTCACAGTCTGTATAATCTCCTTGTTTAAAGTTTGGATTTTCTGTACTAGGTGAGTAAGCTTGGTAAATTGGTCCACCAAATCCATCCATTACAGAGTCTACTAAACCTTCTCTATCAATAGAGTGAGCAAGAGCTTGTCTTACTAATCTAGCATTTTCCATACTTGTAGCATCTCCTGGACATCCTACCCAAGCTTTATCATGACATTCTCTCTCAAGAACTTTGTCATCATAGTACCTGTTTGATTCCCAGTAGTTACCTGTAAGACCAATGTTTCTTTGGATAACATTACCTGTTCCTGTGCTTCTTACAAAACCTTTAGATTCTAATTCTTTCCAGTCTTTCAAAGCAGGAAGAACGATAACAGCTTCTCCTGTTTCTAACATTGCTCTTCTTGTTGAAGCTTCTGCAACTTGTTGCCAAACTACAGTTTCAACACTAGCATCCACTCTGTGGTGCCCTTCAACTTTATGAGTAACAGCTTTATCTGAGTCAACCCATGATTCAACCTCATATGGACCTGTACCAGCTAAAACATCTCTCATACCGTCTGCACCTAAGTCATCAAATGCTTTTTTAGAAACAATTCCAGCTGTCTGCCAGAATGTACTAAATCGATGTCTTATACCTCTTGAATCATAGTTTGCATAATTCATTCTTACAGTATAGTCATCAATTTTTTCTAAATTAGCTATAAGTGGAGCAAAGTCTCCAGCTTGTCCGTGCACAGATTCTGGGTTAGTTGCAGCGTTAGCGTTGTTAAATGAGAACACAACGTCATCTGCTGTCATTTCTCCCCAATCACCGTGGAAAGGAACACCTTTCTTTAGATCAAATTCTAGGTATGAAACATCATCTGCAAGTGTCCAGCCAGTAGCTAGTACTCCTGCTTCAGGTTTCGTTCCCATATTATCCCCAAATTCAGGTCTAAATAGAGTTTCTTGAACACTCGCTAGATATAAGTTCTCAGCACAACCTGCTGTACAGAATTGTGGAGTACCAATACCAGGGTGAAGTCTTGAAACTGCTATCTTAACTTCTCCTCCACCAGAACCTCCACTTGGAGCAGCTGATGCTGAAGAAGAAGATGAACTTGCAGCAGATGTTGTTGAAGATGATGAAGAGCTAGAATCACTAGCAGAATCGTCATCGCCACCACAACCTACAGCAAATAACATCATAGAGATAACCATCATTGAGATGATTAATTTCATGGATTTAACCATATATCCCCCTATTACTTGTTTAAAAAAAATGCGCTCAAAAAGAACTTAAAAAAGTAAATCTATTAGAATACTTTTATCTTGTAAAATCTGAACTCAAATTTTTATATTTCAACCACCTTAAAAGAAAAAAATAGATTTTGCAACTTTAAACTAATTTTTTTTAGTCTTTTTTTATAGAAAAAGTTTATTTAAATTCTATTTTTTAGGAGATATATCGGGATTTTTTGCCCATTCAGGGTAGTAATCAACAACATTGATTTCTTTTGAGGGTCTACCTAAAGGTTGGGGGGGGACAGCAAATTGTTTTGTGCCAGTCATATCAACTCCTACATATTTCATACCAGAATTTATCTGAGTTCTTGTAGATGGGATATTAAAAGGGCCTACTGAACTAAAAGGAATCATTCCATTTTGAAAAGCCCATCTTCCAGCAGCTGAGTAAACTGTACTTCCTAAACCTGATAATTGTGAATCAGGATGAGTATCAACTCCAATCTCCACAAAATTATTGCCTATATCAGTAAGAGTAGCTGAAGCTATAATTTTTTCATTTTCAATTACAGAAAATGCTTTAAGACAATTGAAATCATTATGCCAAAAAACTTTTTTATCGACAATTTTATTAAATTCATTTCTTGATAAAATTTCTACGTCATGCTTATTTATATCAATCCAATCATTTTCTTCAGCAAACAAAACCCATGAAGGACCCCATACATAGTATCCAAATTTGTGAGTTATTCTTGATAGTTCATAAGTTCCATACGAAGAAAAGATCATATCCTTATGTGTTTTTGATAAAAAGTCTTGAACTTCTTGCCTAGCATCATTATCAACTCCAAGATAAATATTTTGATCATATTCAAAAATCCAAATAGAGTCTTTGAAACCATGTCCAGCTAATGGTTCAGTGCCAACAGTAGAAGATTCAGATGAATATTTATTTAATTCTCCTACATAAATATTTGATTCACTCTGCTCATAATTAGGTATATTATTTTTTATCCATAATTTTACTATCTGGTCTAAATTTTTTGATATTTTTTTCATAAGTTACCAGTCAAAAATCACGCCTAACATACTTTTGTCTCTTTTCGTCATCATATCGTAGGCTTCAGGTATTTTTTCATAAGACATTCTATGAGTATTCAAAATACTTGGATTAAGTTTATTTTTATTCATATAAGACAAAATACTATTACATCTGTCCTTCCAAGAAAATCTATTATTATTTGGATATTGATAACCAAAGGCTCCATTAACGGCTATTATACTTATGCCTTTATTGTAGAAGTGCTCCATTGGAAAAGGATTAAATGCTTTCTCTTCCTCTCCTCTCCCAGACAATGCAACTATAGAAATTCTTCCTTCTGGCCTCACAGATTTCAAACTTGAAATATATGCATCCCATGGGTTAGCAGTAAGAATTACTAAATCAACGCCTTCATTATCAGTCAATTGATACATTTCTTCTTCTAATGTTTTTGAGTTACTTAAAACAGAATGGTCTGCTCCCATTTTTTTTGCCATATCATTTCTTACTTCACTATTTCCTACTGCTATAGTTTTTTTTGCTCCAAAAATAGGCCCCATAGCGACCGCTCCTAGACCTAAAATACCTAATCCTACTACAGCAACATTTTCTCCTGGTATAAAATTTGCCTTTGTATAACAATAAGCACTTAATGTATAAAGAGTTGACCATACTGCATCTTCATCTTTTACTCCCTCTGGAATTGTACAAATATTTGTACTTTCTTTTGCAATCCATTCGGATTGATGAGGATTTTGGGAAACTACTCTATCCCCTACTTTAAACTCAACTACATCAGAACCAATCTCTTGAACAATTGCAATGTTTGAATCTCCTACCCATCTTGGATATGTGGGAGCACCTGGAACATCCTCAGCACCCTCATAATTACCTCTATCAGTTCCTAGTTTTAATGCACTAATAACTGTTTTAGCACGAATCTCATCAGGTGCTAATTTAGCTTTTAATTTTTTTTCTTCAATTTCAATACAATATGGTTTTTTTAATATTGCGATTTTCATTATTCAGCCTTACCTTAAAAATTAATACATAAAAAAAATGACATCTATGAAAAAACATAACATAAACAACTCACTAAATCTTTATAAAAAAGCAGAGAAAATAATACCTGGGAAAACTCAATTAATTAGTAGAAGATCAAGCCAGTTTGCTCACGGTATTAATCCTATTTATGCAAAGGAATCAAAAGGTGGTTACTTTATAGATGTAGACGATAATAAATATCTTGATTGGATGAATGCTGTTTCTGCAATAATTTTGGGGCACTCCCATGATTATGTAGATAATGCAGTAAAAGAACAAATTGATAAAGGAAGTATACACACAGTCAATAGCGCATTAGAACTGGAGCTTGCAGATCTATTAATAGAACAAATTCCAAGTGCTGAGATGGTCCGTTACACAAAAGGTGGAGGAGATTCATGTGCTTTAGCTGTCAGAATAGCTAGGGGTACTACAGGTAGAGATAAAATTTTATTTAGTGGTTATCATGGATGGCATGATTGGTATCAATCTGCAAATTATCTTGTGAATCCTGAGGACGGGGAATTTCCTTTCGCAGGAATAGAACCAATAGGTGTTCCTAAAGCTTTAGCTGGAACAGCTATTCCTTTTATTTATGAAGATATAGAAAACCTAAAAAGCTTAATCGACGAACATGGCGAAGACGTTGCAGCGATTATGCTGGAACCAATGAGATCAGAATTCCCTAGGGAAGGTTATTTAGAAGAAGTAAAAGATTTAGCTCACAAAAATGGATCATTATTAATTTTTGATGAGGTTAGTTGTGGATGGAGAATGTCAGTGGGAGGGGCTCAAAAGAAAATAGGTGTCACACCTGATATAACAGCTTTTGCAAAAGCTATGTCAAATGGCTATCCAATGGGTGCTGTTGTAGGTTCATATGAATCTATGGAGCCAGCTGATAGAATGTTTGTTTCAAGTTCATATTGGAGTGATAATATTGGCTTATCAGCCTCCAAAGCAACAATAGAATATTTACTATCAAATAACTCAGAGAAATGGTTTGAAGACTACGGAAACACTTTAAAGAAAAAAGTAACTGAAGTAATGGATAGTTCTAGCGTTAATGTAAAAATATCAGGAATTCCTTCTGGACCAATAATACAATTTATTAGTGAAGAATCTTCAGAAATTCCTTTAATGAAAACTTTATTTGTACAAGAAATGGCTAAACAGGGTGTTCATATGAGTACAGTTTTTCATCCAACTATGTCACACACTGAAGAAGATATAGATATAACTGTAAGAGCTATAGATAATAGTTTATTGACTATCGAAAAAGCTCAAAAGTCTAACTTTGAAGATTATTTAGAAGCTCCTATTTTGAATGAACCATTTAGAAGACTAGTTAAGTAGTTTAAAATGAAAAAAATAATTGTTCCATTATTTTTTTTTATACTAGCATGTGGCAATGAACTAAATGATGAATCTGAATTAAATCAAAAAATTGATATAAAAGAAAATATTAGTTTTACTCCATTCGAT
>CEPW01313450.1_pt1 | contig 13711 bp, 18 predicted proteins | sample 356211 | NCBI WGS metagenome assembly CEPW01 (sample SAMEA2620021, study PRJEB7988) | marine metagenome | biome: marine biome (ENVO:00000447); feature: deep chlorophyll maximum layer (ENVO:xxxxxxxx); material: "saline water (ENVO:00002010), including plankton (ENVO:xxxxxxxx)" | depth 25 m
ATAATGGGGCCCTAATGAGAAAAAGACAAGTACAATCGACTATAACGGGTCTTTTTAAATAATTACAATAAGGCGTTTTTGCGATCGTTAATTTTTTTTTTCAATTTTCCGATGGCTTGCCCGGGATTAAGTCCCTTGGGGCAAGTATTTGTACAGTTCATAATTGTTTTACATCTGTATAATTTCATGGCATCATCGGCAAAATCTAGACGTTCCTGTGTGGCTTTATCCCTGGTATCTTCTATCCATCTAAAAAGTTGCATAAGAACTGCTGGACCCAGGTATTCTTCTGAATTCCACCAATAACTGGGGCAGGAGGTGGAGCAACAAGCGCACAAAATACATTCGTACATTCCGTCTAATTTTGCTCTATCATTGGGTGTTTGGATATTTTCTGATAATAATTCTGGAGTTTCGTTGTTTGTTTTGAGCCACGGTTTAATCAGTTTGTATTGTTTGTAGAAATTTGTCATGTCGGGGATTAAGTCTTTTATAATTGGCATGTGGGGTAGTGGATAAATAGTGTTGTTATTTGTGATGGGTGTTAAGCAGGCGAGGGTATTTTTTCCGTTAATATTCATGGCACAAGAACCGCAAATTCCTTCTCGACAAGATCTTCTGAACCCGAGAGTTTGGTCGATGTTATTTTTAATGTGAATTAGGCCGTCTAAAACCATGGGTCCGCAGTCTATTTTTTGTAATTTAAAGGTTTCCATTTTTGTTTTGGAGGAGGAAACGGTTCTATAAATTCTAAAGTTTCTCATTTTTAATTGAAGTTTTTATAGTTTTATTATGATTATTAACGTAGATAAGAAAACCAATACAGGCGAGTTTGTGGAGTTTTAGATTAATAAATCTTGCTGGATATTCGATATTTTTAATGGGTATTTTGTGTATATAATCTGTGATTACGGAGCTGATGGAAATATAAGAGTGAAAGCCGATATTAATAAAGTTAAACGTTGTAAATCCAATCCATGGAGATAAACTAGAAGCAATAAGACCAGGGATGATAAGTTTGGAACTGGCGTGATATATGTGCATGGTTTTAGTGTTTTTGTCGGGAGTGAGAATTTTTCTTAGCATTTTATTATAATTTAAAGATTATGACTTTAATACAAATATGTCGAAGTTCAGAATAAGTCCGCATATTAGTATTTATAAATTTCCAATAACCGCTATCAGTTCAATAAGCAATAGAATTATGGGAGTATCATTATCTGGATGTTATGTTTTTGGAGGAACATATTGTTTATTGGGAAATGATCCGTTGAAAGAAATAAAAAAGTTGAATGCTTTTCAGGAAAATTGTCTATATTATGGAACTATTTTTCCTATTGTTTTCCATACTTTTGGGGGTATAAGACATTATTTGTGGGATATGTTTCCAGAACACCTGCTTAAAAGGGAAATGGTAGCGAAGAGTTCGTGGGGTTTGTATGGAATTTCTGTTATTCTAACGTATTTTATGGTAGAAAAATATATGAGAAAATGATAAATTAAAAGTCATTTTTTAATGAAAGTTGTGTGGCTGATATATCTGCGTCTAATATGGTCATTTCCATGTTAAAGGGTTTTGGTGGATATCCACCTTGAATTGAGAAAGGTTTCTTATCTTCAGGTATGGGATAATGTTGTTCAATTAGAGCTTTTAGATGGCCAATTTTATTATGAATATTAACTCTGAACCATATTTTTTCGCCGTTAAATAGTTTAACAATAAAAGTAGAGAATGGTTTATCTTCGTTGAGAATAGGTGGCATGTATGTTTTTTGTGAATTTTTAAGTAAAATGGGGTTATGTTTAGTTGGCGTTACAATAAAAGCGTTTGTAAAAATAAAAAAACCGGTAAATAAAAGTAAAAGTCCCATATTTTATTAAGGAATTGTTATTGTTTTAAATTAATAAACCATTACCAATTCGTATTATAAAAAAATAATATTATATAATAGTAATTATGTCTGTTATTAAGAAAGTTAGCAATTTTACAAGTAAAAATTACATGGTAATATTATTATTAGCTGTAACGGTTGTTCCGTTGTATTTATTTTATATGACACCAGAAAGCGACTCAGAAGATCCTGAGGTCCAGGAGAAGACGGAGGGGTTTGAATTAAAAAAGGAACCTGAAGATAAGTCTGAAAAGTATAAGTCTCCTCCTCCAGTGCCGTCTTTTGAGCAATTAACACAAATAGATGCTTTTGCTTTAGATATGCCGGTAAATACATATGGTGATCTGAAAGACGAGAAGGAGAGTCCAGATTATTATGAAGGAACGATGGGGCGTTTGAGAGCACAGTTGCACGGATAAAAATATGGTATATTAGTAAAATGACAAGGCAATTATATTGGGTAACGTATGAAACACATCCTCAAATTAACCCGAGAGGGCAGGGTTCGTATAAAAAATTGAAGGACACGTGCAAACGGAATAAATTAAAGGAACCAGTTGTTTTGGGGGCGGGTGAAAAGTGGACGGGATTTTCAGCAAAGTGGCGAGCAGTTTATAAATATTGCGCAGATAAGGATCCGAATGCTATTGTTTTGGTAACGGATGCTAGAGATGTGTTATGTAATAGAAATTTTAGAGGAATAGTTTCTGCGTTTGAGAAGGTGTCAAAAAGGGGTAGCGAGGTGGTATTTGGTTCGGAAGTGGGGTGTTGTGTTGATACGATGAAGGAGTACGGTCCAGGTGAAATAATAGCAAAAAGCGGCAGAAAAATTAGAAAAGCTGAAAATACGATTAAATGGCACGAAGATGAAGAGTATGGAGATGAGTTGGACGCAACGGGTTATTATAATAAAAAATGGGTAAAATGGTTTAATAGCGTTGCTCCAAAAAACTCAAAAAGCGGAGTGGCATTGAATGCGGGTTTGGGTATTGCAACGGCGAAGATGTGGAGAAAGACAATACGACAATTGAAGATACAGAGCGAGAGAGAAGACGATCAGACATTGTGGTCGTCGTTGATGTTTATAAGACCGAAGTTGATAAAACTGGATTACGGCGCTAAAATTTTCACGAATACAAATGTGTGGGAGCCGAAGGGATGTTTCATGACATGGGATTCTAAACGGAAATCGTGGAGAAATAGAAAAACAGCTACATATTCTTATGTAATTCAGACGCCAGGCGCTCCAAACGATACGTACAAAGGTAAAGCGTGGTCGTGTTATATGGAGTTGTATAAACGTTTGGTGAGTAAGCAGGTTTAAAAAAAAACTGCAATAATAAATAAAGAATGGACTGTGACATCTGTGCTGAAAAATTTACCTCGGAAAAGAGGAAACAAGTTGAATGTCCAGGCTGTGAATTAAAAGCTTGTAGAGAATGCGTTCGTCGTTATCTAACAGCAGATGATATGTTACAAGATCCACATTGTATGGGGTGTCGTATTGGTTGGTCGCAGAGCGTGGTATTTAAAGCGGTAGGTCAGTCGTTTGCGAATAAAAATATAATTGCTCATAGGCGAAAGGTCTTATTGGAGAGAGAAAAATCGAAAATACCGCAAACGCAGGAGTATGCAGTGGCACGTAGAGATTTGCCGATATTGGAGGATAAATATTTGAAAAAGAGGATGGAGTTTGAGGATTCTATTCGAAAGATGAGGCATGAATGGCAGCAGAAAAACTCGCATTACGGGGTAAAAATTAAAAAGTTGAAGAGTGTGGTGTATCCTCATACGAATGAAGAGAGAGCTCGAAGTGTATTTGTGCATAAATGTACATTGCAAGGATGTGAAGGTTTTTTATCAAGTTCGTGGAAATGTGGAGTTTGCGAGAATTATACTTGTCGAAATTGTGGTAAAAACGTGGGAAAACGGGGTCAACAAATGGAAGAGCACGTGTGTTTGGAAGATGACATAGCATCATTTTCGCTAATAATGTCGCAATGTAAGCCATGCCCAAAATGCGCAGCGCAGATATATAAGATAGAAGGTTGCGATCAGATGTGGTGTACAATGTGTCAAACGCCGTTTAGTTGGAGAACAGGCTTAGAGATAGTTGGAAATATCATACATAATCCGCATTTTTTCGAATGGCAGCGTAATAGGAGTACTACGGGGGAAATACCTAGACAGCCGCACGATCTGGCTTGTGGAGGCCGTATTAGTGTACATGATATAACTCATGCGGTGAATTGTATATTTAGGCAAGGCTGGGATAATGAGGGAAGTGATAATATACAAAGAAGGCCGTTAATTGAAGTGGATACGAATATTATGATGTCGTTTATGTATTGGTTATTGATGAAAAAAAATCATTACGGGGATGTGGAGATGCGAACGTTACAGCCGAGAGAAGGTGTAGTTGAGATAGAGGATAAGAAGTTGTTGGCTGATTTTATAGTTAATACGATTGATGAGAATACATTGGCTCAAAAGTTGGGTATAAAGGATAAAAAGCGAAGATTTAATGCAGAATATTATGGTATATTGGAGACTTTTACGACGGTTATTGATGATATGCTACAAAAGATGTGTAGACAGGCAAGGGATTTGACTTGGCCGTCCGATACTATCCACGGAATTAGAGTGGAAATTTTGAAAAATGTAGTGGAATTACATGAATTGGCGCAGTATTTGACGAAAAGCGTGAATACACTTTGCGTAAATTACGGTTATTCGCAGGGAAAATTCACAAATGAGTTGTATGATCTTGACAGGTGTATAGGGTATTTATTTCAGAGAATTTCACAGCCTAAAGATTGGGACACGGACTGGATTCCACACGGTTTGGTAATTCCAGATGAGAATTGGTGGCCTCCTAGAGGTTTTTTGTTGAGAGCGGAGTACAGGTATTAATCTTCAAACTCACTGTCAGATTGAGTCATGGGAAAAATACGTTTTCTACAAGTGCGTGATATTTCCATGGTGTCACAGCCCGTGCAAGTCCAACACATATATCTATTACATCGTAAGCAGCGAGAGGTTGATGGTTTTCTTAATTCACCGCATAGGTTGCACCATTTTTTTTTAAATTTTCTGGACCATCTGAAAAGTTTAGTGGGGGGTTGGTGGATGGGGTTGATGAAGCTGAGGATGTGGCGAGATAGTTCGGGTGGGACGTGGTGATATATCCACGGGTAGGGTCGTTGTTTTAGACATTTTGTAAATTTTAGTCGTTTAAGACTGGGAAAATAGTCGGTAAGTTTGCCGGTGGTTCTATTTTTTCTTTTTTTAGTGGAGAGTGTCATTTTAATAAGATATCGTCTTTAATAAATGTTGAGAATATTATCTATTATGAATAGACGTCAAAACTTGGTGAGCACCAATAGGTTATATAATAGTAAAATAGTCCATCGTTATGAAAATCCAAAAAACGTAGGTTCAATGAACGGGAAAAATAAGGACGTTGGTATTGGCTTGGTTGGTTCTCCAGCTTGCGGGGATGTAATGAAGCTTTCGTTGAAGATTTCGAAAAATGGCGTAATAAAAGATGCGAAATTCAAAACTTTTGGTTGCGGGTCTGCTATTGCTTCTAGTAGTTATGTTGCGGAATATTTGGTGGGAAAAACTGTCAAAGAAGCTGGCGAATTAAAGAATGCGGAAATATCAAGATATTTGGGATTACCTCCGGTGAAACTTCATTGTAGTATGTTAGCTGAGGATAGTATAAGGGCGGCTATTAGAGATTATAATGATAAGAATTGATGCGGTGGTAAGATTTGTAATAAAAAACCTTATTTTAATTAAATGTTAGTTATACCTCCTGGGTGGGAAGTTATAAAAAGGAGTAAGGACCCAACATCAAGAGTTCAGGTAATCTGTAAAGATTCCAAGGGGAGATCGCAGTATATATACCATCCGATGTGGAGTGTATTGTCGTCAGTGTTAAAATTCAAGCGTTTATTGAAGTTTTCCAAGCAGGTGCGGAAGTTGAGTAAAACGTCAACAACAGATGACATTGACAATATAATAAAATTGATGATGACAACAAATATTCGAGTGGGTTCCGATAAATACGCAGAAGAAAATGAAACATTTGGAGTGAGTACTTTATTGACAAATCACGTCTATAAGAGTGATAAAAGAGGTGAATTGGCGTTGCGTTTTGTAGGTAAATCGGGCCATTCGCATGATGTATTGTTAAAAGAGAGCTCGAATGTGGATTTTATTAAGCGTAAATTAAGAGAAGCGAGAAGTTGCGGAAATAAGAGATTATTTCCATTGGGAACGGCCGATAAGTTGAGAGTTAGATTCAAAGAATTGTTCGGCGATGATTTTACACCGAAAGATATAAGAACATACAAAGCTAATACGACGTTGTTGTTATATCTTCGTAGGTGTAGTTGTGTTAATTTAAAGAAGGAGTTGTTGATGGCAATAGATAAGACAGCGAATACTTTACATCATACAACTTCTGTTTGTAAGAGTAATTATTTGTGTCCTCAGATATTGGAGCTTTGGTTGAGAGATCCCACTTTGATAAAGCGAGGGCGAGGCGTAAATTTGTATAAGTTGGCGAAAACGTTAAAATTGTAATTATTTGTTGCGGGTATAATGTCTTTAAAATAAGATACTTGATATATAATAATGGAGGCGTTTGATTTGAGTGAAGGTAAAATATATCACGATAAGGTCGATGATATTTTTTATTTTAATTGTCCTCATTGTGGTGAAATATGTCAAGTGCCGAGAACTGAGATAAGATGTACTATATTTAGGCATGCCGTGTTTAAAAAGGGGATGCATTTTGTGCCTCCTCATGCCACGAAGGAAGAGTGCGAGAGTTGGTTAAAAGAAGACATGGTGTATGGTTGCGCAAAGCCGTTTAAATTTACGGGGGATAAGGTAGAAGTTTGCGGGTATATATGAAATATGTGAGAATTGAGTATTTGTAAAAAATAACATAATATAGAAATAAGTTGTGTAAAGATACTTTTATTAAAATGGAAAGCAGGTTTCATTTGTTGCCTTGTGAAATCAGGGTGGTTATTTATGAATTTGACAGTACATATCATGAATTATTCAGAGTTTTGATGAATGAGTTGAGATGTGTATTTTATTTTTTGAATAGAACGGTTAAATTTAAGCCATCGTTGGTGAATTGTAGGAAAGTAAAGTCGTTTTCTATTTAAAGCACAAATTATAGCAAAAACTAACGTAATATATTAATTAAAATCAATGGTATATTATAAATGACTAAAATACATTACGTTACTTACGCAACCCACGAACAGGGTACATTTAAAGAGCTTATTGATAATAAACACGGTGTGACTATAAAAGTGTTAGGATTTGGAGAGAAGTGGCAAGGATTTATGGGAAAGGCCAGGAGTATTTTAAAGTATATTCGTAGTCTTCCAGATGGTGAGATAGTTGTTGTTTTGGATGGTTTTGATACTCTTGTGAATGGCTCTCCGAAAAATATATTAAATATATTTGAGTCGTACCAAACAAGAATTCTTGTTTCCCAGGATCCCGTTTTGGTCAATAGATATATCGTTAAAAGGATATTTGGGGAGTGCAATAAAGTTGTTGCTAATGCTGGTATGTATATGGGTTATGTAGCGGATGTAAAAAAAATGTTGGAATCGGTGCTTACGGAAAAGTCGGAAGATGATCAGCGTGGAATGAATGGGTATTGTTCGGCGGTGAACGATGAAAGTGTGATAAAAGTTGATAAATCGTTTAAGATTTTTGAAAATGTGAATTTATTAAATGCTGGTTCTGTGAATAGTGATGCTATATTTATTTCTTATCCAGCATGCGGTAAGTGTACGAAATATGAATTATTTGAAAGATTTGTGATAAGAGGTGTTCCGGAATATATTGGTTTTTTTAAGATAGAAATAGCAGTAATTGTATTATTGTTGTTATATTTTTACGTTATACCGATGGTTAGAAGAAGGATTCGTAATCGATGAAAGATTTGTTAGATTTAATAATTTTTCCTATGGGTATCATATCTTGTAAATTGTCAATATCGATATTTTTATCAAAAATAATAGCCATGCCGATGCCGCAATTGTACGTTTCAATCATTTCTTGAGCGGTCATGTCAGAATTGTTGAAAATCCATTTAAAAATAGGAGGTATATCCCATTTTCCGTCAATATGAATGGCGTGGTCTTTATCTAATAATCTGGGTATATTTTCAATTAAACCACCGCCAGTTATATGAGCAAATCCCTTAACTGAGGGTCCGTGTTTTTTAATAATATTATTTATATCGTCAACGTATATTTTTGTCGGAGTAAGAAGTTGATTTAATCCACCAGGAATATCAAAATTGGCAAGCTTGAGTAATTCATGTACAAGAGTATACCCATTGGAATGTAATCCGCTGGATGGTAATCCGTATATTAAATCGTCTTCAATTATTTTTTTGGGATATACATCTTGTTCTATAGAACCGACAACAAAACCAGCCAAATCAAAATCAAAAGACTCTTTATACGTTAAAGGCATTTCAGCAGTTTCTCCGCCTAATAGATTGCAGTTTGCTAATTGACAACCTTTGTGTATGCCTGAAATAATTTGAGAAGATATTTCAATATTTAATTTATGGGAAGCGTAATAATCAAGAAAAAATAGAGGCGTTGCTCCTTGGCATATTATATCATTAACACACATAGCCACAAGATCAATACCTATAGTATCATATTTATGTAAAATCTTACACATTTCAAGCTTACTTCCTACGCCGTCGGTAGATGCTACTAGTTTAATACCGTTTTTATAGTCATAAATACCAGAAAAACCTCCGATATTTTCGTTGCCAGTTATATTTTTGATAACATCAACGAAATTATTACCATTTTCGATGCTAACACCGGAGTTTTTATAATTTAAAAGAGAGGACATGTGAAAATGGGTTTAGAATAAATAAGATAATAATGTTGTTATATTTTACGTGGTATATATGATAATGTATTTAAAAAAAAGACATTACATTTTTGTAAATGAGCGATAACAAAGATATTCAACCTAATTTTAACGATCATATACCACAACTCATAGAGGTGTATTTGAATTGCTCGACGAATGCGGGGCCAGGTATTTTGGCCATAGGATTTGATTCTGAATCAGGCGAATGTAATTGTAATTACGTGACTATATCTAATGTTCCTCCAGAAATAAAAGATTCCCACGATGAGCTGCTGAAAGAGTGCAGCGAAGAGCATACACCGATACATTTGATATTTCACGACAGTGACAAGAATTTTGCGGAAGGTACAGCGCACAGGTTTAAGGTAAAAGCGAAGACGCCAGAAGATGTCAAGAAGGAGGGGTTGGATGTAATAGAGGAAGAGGCGTGAGTTATTTGGGGCTGAAAGAAGTTCCGCAACCGCAAGTAGTGGCGTATTCTTTTTTGGGTTTAAAAATGAATTTATTTTCGTAAATATTGTTAGAATAATCTTGTTGAACGTAGTCGATTGTTGTTCCGAGTAGTAGTAGTTCGGAAGAAGGTTCGATGATGAGTTCGATGTTTTTATGTTTAATGGAAGGTGAATTTGTGGATATGAGGTCGTCGTATTCTTGTTGTTTAATTGCTTTTAGAGAGTAGTTGAATCCGTTACAACCGCCTCCTTCGGCGGAGAAAAGGAAAGCGGTGTAATGTGGGTCTGAGTTGATGACGTTATGAAATTTGTCCCAAGCGTTATTTGTGACAATGACGGGGTGTAAGCGGGGTTTGAGTTTAGTGAGCATTATTTAAAAACAAATGTGTTGTATTAATAATATGAGTAAGAAATTTAAAGCGGTACCTAAATTCGATTTTAGCAAGCCTGTTATAGATGAGGAATTATATGATCGGGTAATAGTATCATTGAATGAGGAAGTGGAAGAAAATAGGCAGAGACGGTGGAAAGATGGGTTGTGCGATTGTTTTAATAATATATATCCGAGTATGGTGTGTTCTTTTTTAACGCCAGTTATATATACGGGCCAGCAAATAGAAAGGCTAACACGGACAAAATGTTCGTGTTGTTGTTTTTCGGGAGCAGTAATGGCAACTCATGGTGTATCGTTGGCGTTAGTTCCGTATAGTCCCGTGTGGTCGGCGGTGTTTGGATTTTCTTCGGGTGTAACATTTTTGACGGGTGTATTGAATGTAAGAAATATGATAAGAAGGCGAAATAATATAGCAGGGGGGGATTGTGAGGATGTATTTCTGTCGGTATTTTGCACGCCGTGTTCGTTGGCACAAGGAGGTAGGGAGTTGTATGGATACGATAGAATATGTGATGATATGGATACGTGTAGAGAAGGGTAAGAATAAAGTGGTTGCGGTTTTATAATACAAAGTTAAATAAAACGCATTATTATAAAATCGTCGCAATGAGTTTTAAGTATTCGAGTGTTCAATTTGGGGAGATATTGGTGGCGGCGAAAGCTATAAGGTCTGATTTGGATAGTGGTAATAGGACGGTGGAAGATATAGAAGTTAAGTATGGAAGAATAAAGGAAACGTATCCAGAATTTTTCAAAGTTATATTGGGTGATAGAAATTCTGTTCATATAATATCGTTTATGAAGAATTTGGTGGAGCGTAGAGAAAGTGGAGAAATAACAAAGGAAAGAGCTGATGTTGAGTTGGGGCAGTTTATGGCGGGTAAATATTTGCCTACAGATGAAGAACTTAGAAGGCGAAAATAAAATAATTAGTATTATTAAATGAGAACAAGAAAAAAGGGTTTATTTGGAGAAAAAGTAGATTCTAAAAAAGAAGATTCTAAAAAAGAAGATAGTAGTAGTAAAAAGAGTAAGTCAAAAGAAGAAGCTACGCCGTTTAAAGATGATCAAAGATACACGAGACGATCTTCTTTAATAAAGGTAAAACCGATCGTTCAGAATCCGTTGGAGTTTTTAGATACGATGGTATTTGATGTGTCTAAAGTAATGGAAGTAAAGAAATCAATAACAAATTCCTTACCGGGAAGAATACCTAGAGAATTGAAGAATAAATCTTGGGGGCAAAATATAGTAGAGCAGATAATTCTTTTTTACAAAGTAATCATATTTCACCAAGATTGCGTAAAAATAGTGTTGGAATTAATACACAATATCTCCAGTGCGAGTGATACACGTTTGGATGAAATCTTGGCTAGATTAAAAGAGCAAGTAGCAAAGGATAAAAAAGCAAATAGCGAAGAATTACAAAAATTAGCAAGAAAAGCAGCAACAGAAAGAATAGACAACCTCGAACTACCAGTTAGCCAAGAAGACGTTGACAATTTGGCAGTTGTAGGAGACAGCGATACAGAGTACGAGAGAAAAATCAGAGCAAAAGTGAACGAAACCGATTCGGAGAAGAGAGCACAAGCGTCGAAAAGAGTTCGTGCGATGATATCGTCGAGGCGTGTAAGGTTATTTTATTTTTTGCTGTATAATAAATATACAGTAACGGACAATGAGATAGTTCCGCTTTCTACTAAGCACCCGATGAGTAAATTTTTGAAGTATTTCAATAAATTTATTGATAATAAAGCGAGGAAATTTTTGCAGACACCGTCGGAGACGGAGCCCAGGGATGAAGCTAAACAGGTGGGTGAGTTGCGGCGAGACATGTTGAATAATGCGGGTGATGATTTGAGTGAGTGGGAGAAGATGTATTTGATGTCGGTGGTATTTAAGAATCGTGGGGGAGGGGGTACGTTTTTCAGTCCTTCTGGTTTTTTGTCGAGTAGTTTTGGGAGTGTAGACGACAAGTTAGATGATTTTAAGGCAGTGGAGCGGCAGATATATGAGTTTGCGTGTGAGCGAACGATGTTGATATTATTTGATAGCGGATTTAGGTTGAATCATAAGAAATTGAAGAAGTTTGTAGATGAGTATACGGCATTAGGTGGTAAATCGGAAGGTCAAAAGATGAGTACGAGCCAAAAGGCGGAAGATTATATAGCGCAGATGAAAAGATGTACAGTTATAATGAGAAGGGGGTTATTTAAGCGGCCAGTATTAGAGTGGTCGTATGGAGAGAGTGTATATGAGCATGTGTTGAATGACGCTTATAATATAAGGCCAGTTCAGTTGTTAAAGGAGATACCGGACAATCCAACATATGCGAGTAGATTGAGGGGAGCACTTGATAGAAAAACGGAGTTATTTCAAAAGTGCGAGAATCCAACTGTTGCGTGTATGCCAGAACTTTCGGTGGGTCGTATTATGTATTTTTTGATGACACATTTGTTGTTAATACATAGGATATTAGTGCGTTTGAGCGTTGAGAGGCTCACGGCGGCGAGTGGAAGTACGGCTTATTTGTTGAAGAAGAGTAGTAAAAAGTCGTATTTGAAGTATACAACGTTATTTGGGCCAGGAGATGTTGAGATGTTTGAAGAGAAGTTTGTAAGGTCAAATTCCTCGCAGCCGATAAACATAGTAGATATAAGGACGATGATGGTTATGGATGCACAAGGGTATAATTTGGATCAGAAGGGAAGCGATGATGTATTGACGGGTTTTATGGATACACGTTCAACAACGTTGTATAATCGTTCGAAGAAAAAGGATCCACATGTTGGTATTAAGAAGAAGGGGTTGGTTCCGTATCAGTTGAAATATAATGATTTTGAGAATTTGATACATAGGGTGTTGGCTGAATATGAAAATATGGATTCGTTAATAACGCCGTATGAGCGTGTTTTTATGAGTTATGCGCTTTCTAGGTGGAGTACAAGAATTTCATCGTGGCGAAAGAAGTTGAAATTGCCGATAATGTCAAAATCTCAATTGGCCCGTTATAGAGTTGCTAAAGAACAAGTTCAGACTATACAGCGTCGTTCAAGTGGTTTTGGGTTGTTGGATAAGTTAAGCAAGAAGCACGGTTCGGTTACGCTTACCAAAACGTTGTTGAAGTTGAATAAGTCGTTATCGCCAGAGCAGCGGAGGTTGAATAAGAAGTATGTGAAATATATAATGTTGTCAAGTAAGTAAGATGAAATTTAGGTTAAAAACGTTGTTGTTGTTGTTTATTTATTTGATATTGGTGAGTTATTTGATAAAGAAGACCGCACGGGAAACATTTGGGCAACAGGAGGAACAATTGGATGCGGCGGTTATAGTAGAGCCCAGAAAGCACGAGTATCTAATTCCGATAGTTAAAGATAATTTGAAGAAGTTGCCGTCTGCAACGAAATTTTACGTATTTCACGGGACGGATAACGAGGATTTTGTGCGTAGCAGTTTTGGACCAGAGATAGAAAGTGGGAAAATGACATTGAAGAATTTAGGAGTAAAAAATTTGAAGATTCCGGATTACAATAATTTATTGACAAGCAAAGATTTTTGGAACTCGATAGATGGCGAAAACATATTAATATACCAAACAGACACGGTTATTTGCGGAGATCCAGGAGACAAACTTAAACCTTTTTTGAAATACGATTACGTAGGCGCTCCTTGGGCGAATACAAGTATTTCAAATGGTAAGGGCGGAAACGGAGGGTTATCATTTAGAAAGAAGAGTGCGATATTGAAAGCATTGAGAGATAAAAAATACGATAGGCAAAACGAAGATGTTTATTTTTCAAAATCAGATTTAAATTTTCCTTCACGGGAAGAAGCGAAGAAATTTTCGGCGGAGACAATGTATTCTGAGAATCCGTTTGGTGTTCATAAACCGTGGTTATATTTATCAAATAAAGAGATGTCAGAATTGCGAGAAACTTGCCCGGAATTAAATACTATACTTTATAAATAATATGTCGCAGAGTGAGTTAGATAATTGGTGGAAAGCGAACGAAGATAAGATGAGCGATAAG
>CEPW01180053.1_pt1 | contig 13673 bp, 8 predicted proteins | sample 356211 | NCBI WGS metagenome assembly CEPW01 (sample SAMEA2620021, study PRJEB7988) | marine metagenome | biome: marine biome (ENVO:00000447); feature: deep chlorophyll maximum layer (ENVO:xxxxxxxx); material: "saline water (ENVO:00002010), including plankton (ENVO:xxxxxxxx)" | depth 25 m
TTTTTTTTTAGTCGCGTGTTATGATACCCTAAATAAATTTCCAAAAACTAAAACCCTAAACAAGGGACTTGCAAAAAAACGAGGCTGACGCCGCGACCGAGACGACCGACCGGTCGTCGGGCTCTTCTTTTACTACTTCGAGTCGAGCAAGTGTGGGAACGCGTTTCGCCAACGCGCCCACGTCTCGGGTTTCGTGACGAGGTCTGCGATGAACGCTCCCACGTTCGCCCGCGTCGTGTTTCCTGCGTCGAACAAACCGTTCTGCAGCTCGGCGTGCGCTTCGTGCGGCGACTCTTCCCCGTCCCGCATATCGCTCGGTCGAACGGCACAAAACTCCACGACGCGATGAGATGGTGTCGAAGTCTCGTTCGTCTCCTTCAACTCGTGCAGGAACCGGACCACCTCGACGTTATCCTTCATGGGAGGCAGTAGGAAGTACAGCGCTTTGAGAAGCGCTCTTTCGAGCGCGCCCCGCTTGGGATCCGCGCCGTCAAACCTCGAGACGCCCTCCGTAGAGACGACGATGAGGCGAAGCGGTTCGTTATTGGTGTTGGTAGTCGTGTTTTCATCCTCCTTCTTTTGCTCCTCCTCCTCCTCCGACGACGCGATGTCTTTCCTTCCCCCCTTTTGCCGCGCGACTGCGTCGCACACCTGGCGCACGGTCTCGACGCACAACTGTCGAGGACGGCCAAACATTCCCTTCAGGGTCAAATTATGTCCAAGGCACGACACCACGCACTCGCACTCCCGAACGTACCGGTCGAGTCGCCGCGTAAAAGAGTCGTTTAACGCGTTTCCGTCGTCTTTTCCGTCGTCCTTTCGCGTCGTCCCCGCGAAAAGATGCCCGTTCGGGAAGACGACGACGGTGAGATTGTCGTGCGATTTTACATCGTCCGACAGCCTCTCCGCGGAGCGCACCACGGCCGTGACGAGAACACCGCGACGAAGAAGTCGCGTCAGAACCTGCGACCCGCACCCACCGGTCGCGCCGAAGAGCAGAACCCCGTTCTTCTTCCTTCCATTCGAAGCCGACAAAGCCATCTCTTTCTGTATGTATACGTAGTAGTGTATGGAAGAAAGAGCCCGCTTTTCCGAACAAAGGCCTTTTCTGTGAACATTTAAGGACTCACCTTCTTTCGATTAAAGAGACCCTAAATTGTAAAACCCTAAACTTACACACTCAAAAAAACTTTTTGGGGAAAGAAAATTTTGTGTCCTTTTTGTATCAAAGGTCCAAAAGGGAAAAAGAGAGAGCTGTGTGTGTGTGTGTGTGTGTGTCACCTTCTCCGTTTTCCCAAACACGTCGAAATGTCGTCCACCTCCTCCTCCGCTTTGGCGGGGTTGAAGGCGACGCGACGCGACGCGGTAGATGGTCGAGAAGACGACGACGACGACCAATTATACGACGTCGCTCGAGTCGCCGAATGGATACGCGCGAACGCTTTCGAGCGCATCGCGATGCAGATTCCCGACGACATGCTCAAAAACGCCGCCAACATCTGTCGCGAATTGAAACGGGAGTTGGACGACTTTGCGAGCGAACCATCGACGAGCGAATGCGATGATGCCTCCGACGAGAAGAAGAAGAAGGAGAAAAAGAAAAAGGACGTGTTCGTCCTCGCGGACACGACGTTCGGTTCGTGCTGCGTGGACGAAGTCGCGGCGTTGCATCACAACGCGGACTGTATCGTGCACGTTGGTTTTTCGTGCTGCTCGAAAACGAGTAGACTGAACGCGAGGATGGTGTATCAGAAGAAGAGTTTAGAGGTGAACGCATGCGCCGAGAAGATTAGAGAACACACGAAAACGACACTGGGGGACTCCGTGAGAGTCGTCGTCGTTTTAATGGAACAAAACCGAAGCTGGTGTTCCAAGCGGATGGAGAACGCGTTGACGGTAATGGAAAACGAAGATGCAGGGAACGTTCGGTACGTGGTGTCATCAATGCCGCCAGACGTGATAGAGCCGACTGGAGAGATGAGGATTGGGAAAGAAAATGAAGAGGATGTGCGCGTTGCTTCTACGAGTAATCTCCGGACGGATGATGATGATAGTAATAATGATAGCAAAATACACGTAGCACTAGGCGCCATTCGGTTGAAATATGAACGCGAGTTGGACGAAGATTTAAAAGACCCAAACAAAAAAGCGTTCGTTTGGGTTGGAGATGCAGACTCGCCGGCATTGACGCACGCATTATTGACGATATATTCGGCGATGAGCGAGGTATCGCCGTTTCGAACGAATTACGATGTCGCGCGATATTGTGCGGAGACGAATGAGATTGAAGCGAGGGCGATTGGCACGGAGGCGTGTCGGAGAAACGTGAAGAAACGAAGCCACGCAATTGAGCGTGCGAAAGATTCGAACATCGTGGGTATTGTTGTCGGAACTCTCGGTGTTTCGGGATATTTATCAGTCGTATCCAAACTACGTGAAATGATTGAGTCGAGCGGACGAACGTGTTATACCGTTGCGTGCGGGAAACCGAATCCAAACAAGTTGGCGAATTTCCCAGAGATTGAAACGTTCGTGTTGGTCGCGTGCGAGTTGTGCGCTTTAGTAGATGGAAAAGACTACTTACAAGCGGTCATTACTCCTCACGAAGCCGCCTTAGCGTTTGGGAATAAACCATGGATTGGCGAAGTCAAATTGGATTTTATGTCATTCAAAGAGGAAACGAAAGATTTCGACGGCGCGAGCCACGTTCGAGTGGAACCAACCATGTCACTTTTAACGGGAAGTTTACGCAAGTATGAATCCCCGGGACTCATTGGAGATGACGCGGACGATTACGATGTACTCGGCGCAAACGTGTCCTCAACGCTTGCGGACGACGAGGAGGACGAGGAGGACGAGGACAACGCCAAAGCCAGCGCCGCGCTAAAACTCGCCGAAAGAGCCTCCCAAGCGCTCACGTTCCGCCACAAAAACATCCACCTAAACAAGAACGCGTCTGCTCCACACTCCGGCGCGGAATACTTGCTCACCAAACGAACCTTCGTCGGATTAAACCCGAACAAGAAGGAGAACGACGATAATGGAGAAGGCGAACATCCTCTCGAAGCCACCGAAGGCCGAAGAGGCCGCGCAGCTGGTTACGACGACGTAGATAGCAAAAAAGAATAGTCACATAGAGCTCGTGCAGAGCTATTACGTAGTTAACGATGGTATGACCTATATAGTTGCTCTCTCACGCACACTCCCCCTCTGTAAGCACTCGAGCTCGCTCGAAAAAGACGTATGTAAAAAGAGGCAAAAAAACGTGTGCCTCTCCCGTGCAAAAACGTCAAAAGCGACGACGCTAATACAAAACGATGCCACCGAGAAGAGCTGCCGCGAAGAAATCCGCCGCGACCAAGGAGGAAAAACCCGCTCCAGAAGTCGCCGAAGTCGGCGAGAAACGAGAGAGAGAGGAGGAAGAAGAAGAACCGAAGGAAGACGAGAAAAAAGCAAAAGTAGGATCCAATGGCGGCGACGGCGCAGAAGATGCATCGACCAAAGAAGAAGAAGAAGAAGAAGAAGAAGAGAAGAAAGAAGATGGAATTCCCGTGAAGACAACGTGGACGCCAGTAAAACTCGGCCCGAAAACATTCGAGTCTCCAGAGGATGCGATCAAATATCTCTCCTGGTTGTTAAACACTGTAACCATGAAGCAAGATTTGAACGATTACGAACGCATGGTGGTTGAAGCGATGCTGAAACAAGGGCACGAGAGCGCGGAGAAAAAAATCGGCGAAAGTGGGATTAAATCGATCCAAGTGAACTGGCATTTAGAGCACGATTCGAAATGTTATTACGTGGTAAGGAACGACGGGTCAATCTCGGATTTTTCGTACAGGAAGTGCGTGGAAGGGTGCTTTCCCGGATGGGATAAAAGCAACGCGAGCAAGTCGGAGCATCGATCGGATCGAGGAAGACACGGCGGCAGAGGTGATGGTAGGAAACACCATGGTGGTGGCGGTGGTTACAGACGCTACTAATTTGTGATGCTAAAGCTAGTTTAAATCTTATTTTGTTATACTATAAAATACTATATCCATACATGTGTTAATGTGGAACCATGTCCATTGACTTGATTTCGATAGGCAATCGATGCCCTCTAAAATGTTCGCGGTTGAGTTGGTTTTCCCCGTGAATTTTATATTTCGCGTCGTCCAACAAAGGTATCTTCTCGATTCGTTTCGACTCTTCGCGGAAGAATTCTTTGCACTCTTCTTTCATATCTTTGATGCTTTGGCGAGACATTCCGGACGTGTCGAATTCACACTTCGGCCCCATTTGTAAGAAATCGTCGCGGAGTTGGCGTTTGACTTCGCGAAGTCTCATCACTTCAGCGTTATCTACATGAACTAAGTTATTATTACGATGAGTACCACTACTACCGTTCATTCGATGTTCTCGGACGTGTCTTCTAGCGTCGTTAAAATCGGCGGACTGGTGTTGTCCCGTTGCGATTCTTTTCGCGAGCGCTTCCATCAATCGTTCGGTTTCTCTGTCGTACTCTGCTGACCCGACGCGTTCGTGAGACGGAAAAATACCACCCGAAAATGTCGTCTGGTAAGTCGGCTGATCTTCTTTTTCTTGTCTTCCGAAATCACCTCTTTTCATCGCGGCGACTTCCATTCGAGCGTTTTTCATTGACTCGCTTTCGCCTCTTCTCTTCGTACCATTACCTAATTCATCGCTCGATATCATCATCCTCTTCCTATACCACAAATACAGAATCATCCAAAACAAGAAGGCACTTATAAGCACTCTCGGTACAATCAAACGTCTTCTCCGGTTCGGTTTTTGCATCTTCTTTCTCGACTCGACGTAATAGTTTCTCATATCCGCCTTTGTTTGTCCTCTTCTTTTCGCGTCTCCTCCGCGCTCGTACGCGCCGTTGTTCCAACGTTTACCACTCATCCGTTTATCGCTACCACTATTTCTCCCTATTCTCCCTATCTTTTTCACGCGTTCGAGTAAAGACAAACTCAACCCTTTGCACCTCTCGAAAGCTATACTCATCTGTTCCGCGCACTTCGTCACGTCTATTTCTATAGTTTTTTCCGTGCTGCCAATGGTACCAAACAGGAGCATCTCTTCTTCCTCTCCTTCTTCCTCGTCGCTCTGCGCGCCGTCCTCGAAAGACACGCTTTTCCTCGCCATTGTTTTCTTCTTCGTCTTCTCGGTCGTTTCCATCGTCGCGTGTCCTTTTGGTGGCGTCATCGCAACGTCCTTTGCATTCCCATTCCCATCATCATAATCATCAGATTCATAATCATCGCCTTCTTTGCCCCGCTCTTCGTCCTCGTCGGAATCCTCTTCCTCGTCTCCAAAGCGTCTTCGAAATTCAAACTCGACTCGAGGCACTCGCGCTGAAAGTGCAGCGAGCATCCCTTCCCTCCGAGTCTCTCTCTCTCTCCGAGTCTCTCTCTATCTCTCCGTCTCTCCCAATGGTGTCAAAAGCGCCCCTTTATTTTTCTTTTTTTGAGTCCTTAAACCCTAAGTACATCTTAGATATAATTGAGTCAGCATTCATTCTCCTTCACACAGCTCTCTCTCTCTCTTTCGTCTCCTTTCCTCTTTCGCCCGGGGCCGGGTACAGAGAAGGCCGAGAAAGAAGAAGAAGACGAAGAAGAAGACGAAGCTTTGAGAAACCACCGAGCGTCTTCTTCTTCGTCGCTTCTTCTTGTTTTTGGTTTCGGGGTGATTGCATTTGGAGCGCTTTCCAAAACTTTACCTTAGAACAGAATTACAGTTAGAGCGACCACGCACCATGCGCGCGATGCACGTGCGACGCGGGTTCAGCGCGGCGGCGAGCGGGTCGGTAGATTACGCCGCACAAGCTCTGGAGAATCCTTTGATCAAACACGCGGGGGAGCAGCTCTTGTATTCTCGACCGAAAACGATCGCGTTGAGTGGTCCAGCGGGCTTTTTAGGGAGCAACGTGGTGGATTCTATTCTGGACGCGCACGAGTTTCGAAGAGCGAACGGGGTAGATCCGGGAGAACTTTTACTGCTGTCGTCGAGTCCAGGGACACTGATGGCACGGTTGACGAGTCAGTTAGGAAGCCAGAGGTTAAAAACGGTGAGAGCAACTCGAGTAGATTATTATCATCAACACGACGTTGACTCGTGGCACGACCAGCTCGGGTCGCTCGGCTTAGGCGGATGTAACGCGGTGTTCGCGAATTTAGCCGGTCTGGCCGGGCCAGTTCCAGGAAAACCGGATTCAATGATGGCAGTCAATTATCGTGCGCCGGTGGCTGCAGCGAGGGCGTGCGAGGCGTTGGGATTCGGGCATTTCGTGCAAAGTTCGACGCAAGCGACAAAGGCGGAGAGAGCCGGGCAGGTGCCGTATTCGAGGTGGAAATCTATGACGGATTATTCGCTTGCGAGATTGGAGAAGTTACCGGTGTCGATTACGAGTTTAGGACTGTTATACAGTTCGAAGAGTGGTGCAGTAGGTCAAAGAGGAGATATGTTGAACATGACGGATTTGACGTTGTTGCCGTTGACTCCGATTATGGGCAACGGAACGGCGCCGTTGCAGCCGCTGGAGGTGGCGGATGCAGCGAATAGGATTGCTTTTCTATGTTTAACGGAGTTTAGTTCAAGAGCAACGCAACGGTACGATTTGAGAAGAATGCCGGGTGGGGGTTGGGTTTCAAATAGTTCAAATAAAACGACGACGGTAAGAGTTGGGAATATAAATAACGCAGATGTAGCGGCGAATGGTACTAATAGTGGAAATTCGATGTACGTCGCGGACGACGGCATGAATAAAATGTGGAATAAAGATTCGTGGAAACAGCTCGTCACGAATAACCAAAGGCATTACACTTTGCGCATGTACGACGCGGTCGGTCCGGAAATCATGTCCATGCTCGAACTCAACGAAAAGTTTGCAAAAATCAACAATCGAAAATTGACGCCGGTGTTTGTCGATTACAGAAACTTTGAACGCGTATTGAACGTCGCGTCGTTAGGGAACTTGAATCGTCAGTTTGTGAGTCTTTTGCGTTCGGAACAAGCGACGGAGAAGCCAATCGTCGGGAACCCGACCGAGTTTGAGCAATTACTGGGGAACGACGCTCGGTTGCTTCGATTGGACGAAGTCGAGAGGAATTTTCGACGACGGTTTCCCTATTGGAGCACGTTGAAGTGGGCGTTTAGAAATTACGGTGTCATCGAACCTGGAATTTCATTAGGATTAGAGATTGCTGTGACGTACTTATTCGGTAAACAAGCCGGGAATATGGATAATTGGATCAAGACGAGAGGCGTGGTTGGCTTGTCTGCGTTGTGCGCCATCGCCGGAGGGTCGGCGTATTTAGGCGCCGAGTTTGCAAATGCCATCGTCACGTTTACACCGCCTTCGTTACCACCGCCCGTGCCTCCTCCCGCCGGGTGATATACTGATATAATAAAATTGATTTAGCCGCTTCTATGTATGTATTTTATACGTGTACATTACATCTAAAGAACTTTAAAGCTCGTCACGATGTCATCCAACGATTGCGCTTCCTCTCCGGTTCCTCTCTCTAAATCCGTCTCCACCGTCAGCGTAAACAAAACGTTATCGTGCACACACACCCTCGTTCGTACAATCCTATCCACAAATGACACCTTCTTCGTATAACTGACGTCGTAGTACGTTATCCCGTCTACCGTCTCCTTTTTCGCCTCCTTCAAAACCGCCTTCGCGCCTCCCTTCAAAACCGCCTTCGCGCCTTTGCTCCTCTCATTTTCCCCCGCAACTAACTTTTCCGCGACCTTTTCGACGTTGCCCAAGTCTTCAGTCGAGGAGAAGAGCGGTTCGTTCGTGTTCGGGTCCATTGGACTCCTTTGTTTGTTCAGCATGACTGTATTTCCGGCTAATCCCAATCGCGAGTCGCGTATGAGAAGCTCCAGACCGTTCGCGCCGCGTAACCCGCCTTTCTCGTAGTCGACGTCCACCTCTTTGAAATACGACGGGGTTCTCAAAGCGAACGTTTTGAAGGTAAATTCCTGCGTGTTTTTTTCTTCCTCCTCCTCCTCCTTCTCCTGTGCTCGAGCACTCGTTCCTCTTCCGCGAGAGGAGGCATTCAAAATCATCATCGCCCCGGCGCCGAGCACGCCGCCCATCGTTCTCCGTCTCGTCGTCTCGACGCCAGAAACGTCCTCATTCGTTCCACACTCATCGTCTTCGTCTTCTCCTCCTCCGTCTTCTCCGGTGGGTACTCTCGACCCCGCGCGTCGCGAAAATGACGACGACGACGACGACGACGACGACGCAGCACTCCCGATGCGGATGCATCGGGCGCGCTTTTGGTGATTCGTCTTCCTAAAACAACGCGACGCCTTTGATGAAGAGGACAACAAAAACGACGAGAAGGAGGCGAAAACAACGCCGCCGCCGCCGCCGCCTCTCGTCGTCGTCGTCGTCGTCGTCGTCGAAAAAAGCATTATTCTCGTTGTTTTTTTTCCTCTTCAAAGGCGGCCAAAGGGTGGTGGTGGTATATGGTGGTGGTGGTAAAGGTGGTTCGAGAGAAGAAAAGAGAGGGGAGTTCAAAGGACCAAAAGAGGTATATATAGGGTTTACGTTTAGGGTTTCCATTTTGGAGAGAGAGATTTTTTTGAAGACGTCACGAGAGAGACGCATGGGACATGGAGCATCTCTCTTTGACCGACGCGAGAGAGCAGCACGACAACAGAGACCGGCTTTGACGACGACCAACGAGGATGGACGACGTAAACGACGACGAAAATGGATGCAGACGAGAGGAGAAGGAACAACAACAACAAAAACAACAACAACAACAACAACCGTTCGACGTGATCTGGGCGCGGAAACTCGCGGAAAGAGCGAGGAAACGAGCGGAAAAGGAGAAGAAGAGACGAGAGAAAACGGAGAGGCACTTGGTCGAACAAAGCGAGGAGAACGAAAGGTTGAGGTGGGAAGTCGCGAGGGCGAAACGGATGATACGGATGATAGAGAAGGCAAAGAGTGCAACGCCCGACGAAGACGAGGAGGAGGAGGAGGAGGAAAATGATGACGAGAATATCGATGGCGTGGCGAGACATTTGGCGTCGAGGATTCTCGATGGGCACGATGAAGAGGACCGTGTATCGAGTGGCGAAGAAGGCGAAGACGTTGACGTTGACGCGCGAGAGAAAGAAGAGGTAATACTTGTTCTCGATGACGGGAAAGAACATAAAACGTGGACAGAACGCACGGAAACCGGCACAAACGAAGAAGGACGAGTAGGGCGCGACCGGTGCATTGTTGTTTCTGCGCGAGAGGAAGGATTTGGAAAACACGAAAACGACGACGAGGAGGAAAATTTCTTGTCCTCTGAAATAGCTCAACGCGTCGAGCAGAGCAAGGCTACATCGAGCGATAAAGATAGAAACGAAACGCTCGAAGTATGCGATGATATTGACGACGATGCCAGATGTTTACTAGATGGAAGGGACGCATTGGAGATTGAACCAATGCCTTTAAGCGATTGCACGACGCACGTTTTGTTGCTCCTGTGCGAAATCGTGAGATTTTTGCGGATGGAATCGTTGCCCTTTGACGACGACGACCACATCATCGGCAGCACGGGTAACGGGCACTTATTAGAACGCAAATCTCTCATAGATTCGAGAAGAAGTTCGAGAATGAACTCTACGGTACTTTCGCGTTCGTCGATACACATGCGAAGTAACAGTAACGCAACTAGCACAAATAAGCGCATCTCGACTATTTACGATAGTAAACCGACCATTGGAGGTGACATCCATAAACACTCGGCGTTCTTACGCAAGCAAGTAGAGTTAAACTCCGTACATTCCTCGCCGTCGATTCAATACGACTTAATGCGTTTCGTGAAATCCTGGTTCATCAAATCACACGGGTCTCACGAACTCGCCACGTGGCACTTGCGAGCGTTTGCGGCGACGTTACGAAAACTTCGGAAAATCAATACCTGTAACGTATCAACGACATCCATGGCGACAAGTCACACGCCTTTGGCGAGAATATTTTCACGATTATTGGGATGTTGTCAACCTTTGCCTAGGGACGAAAGAGTGTTTGTAATTACCGTATTTTCTGCGATGTTTCCTCCAGAACGAAGCGCGAAGAAAGTACCGCTTTGTAAAAAGAATCAAACGCCGATGGTTTTTCTCGACGATGCTGAACGAAGCATCAAATATGCGTTTCGACGTAGCAAAATACCGACAAAATTACGAAGTGCCTTGCGAAACCACGCTATATCGAGCGATGGATACACATTGCAGGATTTGCAACAATATTTTGCTGGGTCAAACGACGATCAATACGCGATTGATGTAGGAATCGCGTTAGATCTCGCGTTGACGGAACTCATTCAACTCAAAAAGGCGGCTGAACTGAAATATTCGGAAACGTTCGATGCAACATTTCGACACAGAGTTTCAAAACCTCTCATGCACAGACCAATCGTGCGAACTTTACTTAAAGAAGCTGGCGCGAGTGGCGAGGAAGCTGACGCACTCGCTGCGGAAGTTTTCGAGGCGTGTCACGAAGAAACGGAACACATGATGTTAAAACAACGTAAAAATATATCCGTAATTGGTACACTTGAAGAACACGTTGGTTCGGATCTAATGCTCGATATGGGTGTGCTATCAAAAGCTGTGTTTGCGAAGTGCGCGAGTGAAATACTCCCGGGCATATGCCTCAACGATACTTGCAACGAAAGCGGCAGAGACGAAAACAACGAAAACATACAACTACCGAACAACAACGATACCATCAGTGACGATTACACGAATCCACTTTTACCAAACCGCCAAGAAAACTCTCCCGTATCACCGTCATCATCTCCGGTGACCGCGCCTGTCGCAGCAGCCTCAGCGCCATCGGCATCGATTGAAGTCGTTCTATCTTTGGACGCGCTCGCGTACGCATGGAACAAAACTGAGTCTTTCATCGATAAAACGCTCGCCTCTCGTGCAGAGACAAACTTTATCGGCAACGAGGTTGCCGCACAAAACACCAGTTCCTCCTCCTCCACATCGTCTTCGTCCATGACCTTCGCACTCTTCAAAGCTCAACCAACGGACCCTCAAAAACGTCGAGACGTTGACGAACTCTTCGAGCGTGCGGAGAAACTCCGCCGCACGATGTCGTACGCCTTGCGTGCAGCTCGAACGCTCTCTTGTGGTACCAGTCGCACTGCATCTTCCTCTTCCTCCTCTCCTGCGGTGGCGACCGCCACCGCGTCCTCCTGCGACGAAAACGTAAAAACCGCTTGGTCTACGTATTGCGGTGCCACGTGTGCCTTCGAAAGGGCCGTTCAAGCGCAACGAACCGCGTTGGGGTTGGGAGACGACGATAACGCTTCTGGTTCCTTTTGGTTTTAAGGTGGGAGAGCATCCATTCTCATCGAGCAGTTGACATTTGTTGTGCGCGTACGCTTTCTCTCACATTTTTTTCACACACTCTCTCTCTCTCTCTCTCTCTCTCGTATTTTTTTAATGCGCTTTTTCCCGAATTCCCTCACAACACGTTTTGCGTGTGCTGAGAGCGCACTCTCTGTTCTCTCGCGTGTGCATCGAAACGGCGTCGCTCGAAACACTCCTGGGCGTTTCCGGCCGCGCTTTCCCCGCGTTCGTGAACTCTGTGGACGTGAAAAGAGAGAGAGAGGCAGAGGGAGGGAGAATTGGAAAAAGGCACGCCGCCGCAAATCGAATTGAGCGAAAAAGGAGGAACGGCGCGGAACAGAGCGTAACGCGTGGGATTGGACGCGATCAGAGATGAAGAACACCAAATTCGCGAAAGCGCTGGTCTCCTCCGATCGACACACGCGCGATAAAACCTTCGAACGATTGCGGAAATGGCTTTGCTCTCAGAAAACGCTTGACCATCTGTCCATGAAGAAAGTATGGAAGGCTTTGTTTTACGCCATGTGGCACTCGGACGGGAGAGAGGTGCAAAGAGAGTTAGCGACGTCCATAGCAGCCGTGATGCACTCGCTGAAATCACAAATGGCAATTTTATACGCTTCGGTCTTCTTTTGGACCATGCGAAACGAATGGGCTGGGATTGACAAACACCGGCTGGACAAGTATTGCGTGTTGGCGAGGCAGATGCAGAAGCACATGTTTCAGTATTTGCAAAGGAGAGATTGGGAGACGAATGTGAGTCAAAATCTGGCAGATAGAGTATACAGGGATGCACTGTTTGGGGTGGATGAGAATATTACCGCGATCGATTTGGGCATTAAGTTACACGTGGCTGAGGCGTTTGGGGAGGAGATTCGAAGGTTTGACGCGAAGGAGGAGGAGAAAAAGAAAAAGAAAAAGAAAAAGAAAAGGAAGAGCAAGCGCAGCGATGAAGAGAGGGGCTCAGACGAAGAGGACAAGGAGAACGTAGAAGTCACCGATGATGACGAGGATTCTGACGACGACGACAACGACAACGACGACGAGAAGGAAGCTGGGGAAGCGCCGCCGCAAGAAATTATCAAAATGCTTCTCATCACGTTCATGCATGGCATGCGGCACGAAACTTCCTTCAGTTTCCTCAAACGGTGCGCGAGCGAAGTGTTTGAGGTGTTTTGCCCGACGAACGTGGATATTAGGAATGCGCCCAGGAACAAAAATGGGTGGGTTTTGAATGCTTCGTACATTAAAGACTTGGCGAGGGTAGCGATTGAGCTTGGTGCAGGGAACGGGTGTCCAGAAACATCCCGAGAAGCGCTGTACGAGTTGCACACAGATTTAAAGAAAGCAGCCGTGGTGGCAGATAAGGCACCATCGATTGAGTTGAAAAAGGATCAAAAATTGACGATTAAAGTGGCGAATAGAATCATGAGCGAAGAGAAATATTCGTCGTCAGAGGAGGAGGAGGAGGAGGAGGAAGAAAAAATCACTAGCGGTAACAAAAAGAAGAAGATGCGTGCAGAAATTCGCGTTATCGACGACAAGGATGGGTACGATCAACCGGAGAAGAAGAAACAAAAGAAAAACAAAAAGAAAGCTGAAAAAATGTTCGCAGAAAACCCGTTTGAGAAGGTGCTGCAAGAGAAGCACGCGTTGGCGGCGGCAAAAGAAGCGGCAGCGAAGGAGGATGGTGACGACGACGACGACGACGACGACGACAAGCATACGGCGCTCAACGGTCACACCGTCGCCGCTCGCCGCTTGTTAAACTTCAAACCAAAGAAGTACCAAGACAACGGAATCGGCGATTCGCCTTCCTCGCCAGACTCCTCGCGGTTCAAAAGACTCTCTTGGAACCTCAAAGGCATTACGCGGTCCTTCCCATCCGGCGCCATCGACACTTCCAAAGGCGTTCAAAACATCAAAACATCCACACCAACTAAAGGATTACTCAAACCAATACATTCGATCGGTAAAGGTTCGCCCTCGGTGTTCATCAAATCAAAATACTTCCCTGGCCCGCCGGCTTCGGCGCCGCAGCAACGAAGAACCGCGTCCATGCACGCCCCTTTCAACGAAGAAGACAGCGACGAAGACCAACGCGAAGACCACATGATTCTTGGTATTAAGAAGAATAACAAACGCGAAACAAAGAAAAAGAAGCACAAACACGCACACAAGAAGAACAAAAAGAATAGACGTTTGACGATGTAATAAAATATTCTCGACGCGGAAGCGCGCGAAAATCTCGACGCGCTTTTTCCTCTCGTTTTCTCTCTTTTCTTTTT
>CEPW01010254.1_pt1 | contig 13659 bp, 10 predicted proteins | sample 356211 | NCBI WGS metagenome assembly CEPW01 (sample SAMEA2620021, study PRJEB7988) | marine metagenome | biome: marine biome (ENVO:00000447); feature: deep chlorophyll maximum layer (ENVO:xxxxxxxx); material: "saline water (ENVO:00002010), including plankton (ENVO:xxxxxxxx)" | depth 25 m
CGAGTGGGAGCGACGCGCGCGCGCGGGCGTGCGAAGACGCGCGAAGGGGGGTGACGCGGGGAACGGGGTGGATGGGAACGGACGCCGGCGGGTGGAGGTGGACCTGGACGACGCGCGCGTGGATTCGATGCTCGCGCCGAGACGAGGTGCGCGAGGGAGAGGCGTTCGTTGGATGATGACGCGCGTCGCCGCGTCGATCGATCGATCGCGTCGAGTGATTCGAAGAGGAAGACTGACGAGGACGCGCGAATGGCAGAGACGCTGGAACGCGTGGCGGCGAGCGCCGAGGCGAGCGCGAGGGAACCGAACGGCGGGGTGTGGACGCCCCCGGATCTCGTCGATTTGGGTGGGAAATCGGCGAGGCAGTGGAGTCCGATCGCGTTGGCGTTTTTAGGCGACGCTGTGTTCGAGATGTACGCTCGAGGGGTGTTGTTTTACCCACCCTCGAAACCGCTGGAATACGACTTGAAGACGAAACGAGTGGCGCGCGCCGAGGCGCAGGATTTTTTATTGAGACTCTTGGTGAGCGAGGGGACGTTGAACGAAGAGGAGACCTCTATCGTGAAGTGGGGACGAAATGCGGCGTACGGTAACATACCGACGCGTTTGAAAGGGAAGGGCAAGGGCGGTCACGGGACGTATCGAAACGCGAGCGCCCTCGAGTGTCTGATTGGTTTTCTCTACGTCACCGATCGCGCGAGATTGGAACAAGTCATGGGGGTGATCATGTCCGAGACCGCCCTCGCGAGCGTATTAGAGCTTAAGTAGGTGTGGACCGAATCGCGTTTCATTGTTTCATTAATTCTATGTACAATTTTCTAGTGTGAACTACCGCCAGCGACAACCGCGCGAAATCCTCGTCCCTCTTCTTCATCGACGACCTCGAAAGCGATTGGCGTATAAACTCGCGATCGAGAGACCGAGAAACAATCCATACAACGCCGCCGCCTGCGCCAGGTTGGCGCTCGCGATCTCGTGCGTCATGCCCGGCGCTTTCCAATCCGTTCCCAGATGCGGGTAGTGCTTGGCGAACAGGTGCGACAGCGCCGCGCACACCACCACGCCGAACGCGCTCAGTCCCGCGCAGCACGCGCCAAATCCCGGGCTCAGCGCGATCGCCGCGACGCGTCGGAGCATGCGGTCCCGACGCGTCACCGAGTGCCGACCGATCGAACGATTGATTCGATGCGCTCGCGGTGCGCCCGCGCCTCACTCGCCGACGAGCCGCCGCCATGCGTCCGTCGACCGAGTCACCGACGCTCGACGAGCGGGCGACGACGAGCGAGACGACGTCACTCACCCCGTCGTTCGCCCTCGTCCTCCTCCCGCGCGGATTCGTCCTGCGCCCGCGTCCGCCGTGGCCCGGCGCGAGACGGAGCGACCGACTCGAGCGCGCGTCTCGCGCGCTCGATCACCTCGCGCACGCGTACGATCGCGCGTGGCGAGAGCTCGCGAGAGAGATGTTACACTTGCGCGTCATTCCTCGCGACGGCGCGCTCGACGGGTTGTCGTTGGCGTACGTCGACGGTCGATGCGCGTGCGAGGTGTGGGATTACAGAGGACGAACGCCGGCGGGCGTCCCGGACGTCGAGACGGTGACGCTGCGAACGACGAGTGGGTTGATCGCCGCGGACGCGAAGAGAGAGGCGGAGGGTATGGAAGCTTTAGATGACGAAGAGGCGGCGATGGCGAGACGTTTGGCGTTGGAGGGGGCGATGCTCGCGGCGACCAAACCGAGGCTTCGTTTGGAGCTCGTCGAGACGCGGTCGCGCGAGAAGAGACGACGCGACGACGAAGGCGCGACGCGAGCGGAGACGCGAGGAGATGATTGAGATATTTTAAATAGACCGATAGACGCGCGTGGTGTAATGGTAGATGGTAGCGAATCACGCTTCTCGTTCGTTTCTAGTTCCGGCATCCCGACTCGTCCATTAGAAAAATGGTCACGGCCGTTGATTAGCCGCGGCATTCAACGACCGCCTCGCGCGACGTCTGAGCGACCATGGACGCGTGAACGAGAGCCAAGTGGTAGAAAACGAACGCGCGCGACGCATCATGGCGTCCGTGACGACGATTCGACGACGAGACGCGCGGAGAACGCGTGCGAAATGTCTCCATCGGGCGCTCGCTCGAGGCGTCGTCCTCGTCCTCGCGCGCGCGCTCGTCGCGTCGAGCGTGTGTCGAGCTGAGGGAATCTGGGGATTGGACACCGTGTATGATGGCGTGGGGTATGATCCAGACCATCCGGACGACCCGTGCGGGCCCTCGAAGGATGGGAACTCGTTTAGGAGCATCGGGTGCTTGCCGAGGATTCGAGCGACGGATACGTACGGGAACGTCGGGGATCCTGCGTTTAGTTTCGCTCGATATGCGTACACGGGGAGGTCGTTCGGTCCCCCGTACATCAATCCGGAGGATACAGCCGGGTGCACGTACTCGTTGACGTACGAGGCGGCGGTCGCAGCGAACCTCGAGCATTGCTTTTTCGCGCCGACGACGGGCGGCGTTCCGACCACGCAAGCGCAAAAAGAAGTCACCGCCGCGTACAGCACTCACGGATGGCGTTTACCCGTCGGTGAGTGGAAAGATAAATTACCCGACTACGTCGTGAAGAGATACGATTTGCCTCCGCTGCGTTTGGGTTTCGAGGAGGGCACTTTTTGGCCAAACTGGAAATTGGTGTCCAGCGGTTTACCAAACTTTGCCATCGTGAAGAAATGTTTTCTGGAGGCACACAGTGGAGATTATCAATTATGTAGCGCTTATCCGACGGATCGTAGAGAAGATGTGCACGGTGTGTTACGTGTGCAGAGCATTTCGTTTGCGCTCGGTCGGGGCAGTCTCATTTTCAACGCCAACGGCGGTACGAAAGATATCCCTGATATACCGGAAGATCCCTACGATGTGTCTTCTCACGGTAAGGGTATTCTTGGCGTTGCACTGACGAGAATTAGCGACGGATACAGAGTTCTCACGAAACCAGTTAGAGCGAGGCGATTTTGGGAAACGCTGCAGTGGGAGGAGGCACTGCTAGAGCAGTATTACGGAGAAGTGTTTCAGCTAGAGATTTACGACTACACTTCAGGACCATTTGGTTGGATCGCGGTGGATTCATTCATTATTCCTCAGGCACGCGTGAAAATTACTGAAGTGACGCCGTCCATCGGACCCAGAAGTGGCGGTACACGAATCACAATTACTGGAGAAAATTTCGGAAGCTCTGCAGATGATAAAACCGTATTCATCGGGGATGAAGAGTGTACAGATCTGCGAATGACATCCTCCCGGTGTACGACCGAAACTGATACCTGCACAGGTGGACTCACGTGTACGACTCCGCCGGGATCTGGGGTCGGTTTGACTGTATCTGTCATCATCGGTGATCCGGATGTTGTCCGTGTGGCAGACGCTGTGGCGCGAGGACCGACCGGTGGATTCCAAGCGGGGTTTTGTGGAGACGAATCAACAGAACATCCATTTTCAGATTGTAAAATTGACGCGGTGAGTGCGGTCGCTGGTGCTCGGAAGCGTGGATTTACATACGCTGATCAACCTACAGTTACGAGTACGCCGGTGACAACCGCTGTTCAGGATAGGCAGTATAAATATACTATCACCGTTGAAGACCCAGACGAGGGCGATAATGACAACTTGGAGATAACGGCCATCAAATTACCACAATTTTTAGCGTTCGATCCCACAACACGCCTTCTGACGGGCACTCCTTTAAGATCAGACGTGAAATGCAGAAGTAATAAGTGGCATCCTGCCGCAGAACGTTGTGCAGAGGGTGCGTCGTATGACGTTGAATTTGAGATAACAGATGGGAGTACTCTTCCAATTAGACATGATTTCACGATAGACGTAACGACGGAAGAAACTGCGCTTCTTGTGGATAAATCCTTTCACTGGGATAACGCTTTTCAAATTTTCAAGAAATACGAGCAAGTAACAAACTTGGGTTCTGTGAGTAAGGTGAGCGAAGCCATGAGAGATAGAAATGTGAGTAATCCAACAGAAATCGAAGGTTTCCATTATAGAAACCCATTGAATGCAGATGATGAAGAACTTCGCAACGACCTCATTGAAATTGCGAGTCAGCCGGATATTGATGAAGTGAAAGTTGATGCCGCAATTCAGTATTTAGAAGATAATGGTCTCGCTGACGTGAATCTAGATATGATTCAAGCTTTAAAGGAGCAAGTTGCCTTACAGAAACAGCAAGACGCCACGAGTGGTGCTTTTGCACCAACGTTGCAAGGAGTAAGTGACAGAGGATGGTCGATGTATTTCAAAAAGCTCGGTTCCTCGCTGTTCGCGGGCTCGTCTGTTCACACATCGATTGCTGGCTTGAATGTTCCAGACAGCGCGTCTCACATGCTATCGAGAGAAAAGATCATCGTCATCAAGTTATACACACCATGCAACTCGACTGCATTGAACACCGATAGGTTCATTGCAGCGTGCGACTTGATAGGTATTTCTCAAGAGCACGAAATCTGGTTGGGCTTTGGTGAGTACGGAGCAACTCTGGAAGATGTCATTGTTTCTCCACGAGATTTCGAATACACTGACCTCGTGGTGTCAGCGATTTACACGCAAGACATTCCGGGATTTTTAGAGCAGGTCACCAGACGTATAGTTTCTCAGTCAGCAAGACTGCAAGAAATTGCAGAGCTCAGCTCATCGTACCCTCTATGGTTCGATCAGGCCACTGCGATGCTCACTGTGAACATCACTATCACGAAAACTCAAGCTGTGTATCCAGTCAGCGTCGTGATGCACTTGTCGCAGTCTTATCCCTATCCTGAACCGGGAAAGTACGGACTACCGGAAATACACGTCATCAGCTGTGAGCGAATCGATTATGACTACGACGATACTCTCGCAATCCTAACTAGAGAGATGACGAGAGCTGGCGGGTCTCTAACTTCACGCGTTAATGAATTACAAGATTCGGTATCTGAATTTGCATCAAAGTGTCCGAATTCATGCAACAACAAGGGCGATTGTGAGTCAACGGAGACGCTACCGCCCAGGTGCCAGTGCGAGCCTCCTTACACCGGAGCTGATTGTTCAAAGGTGGACTGTCCGACAGGAGAGACAGTGGTTGGAGGTGTGGTAGTGAATAAGACGTGCTCTGGTAACGGTGCGTGCGATTCTGATCAGGTATGCGTTCATGATCCCGAGAGCGGTGAGACAGACTGCGCCGGTGGTACAGGCAAATGCGCGTGCATTTATCCATACTTCGGTACAAATTGCGCGTTGCAAGCTTGCAAAAAGAACTACATCGTGTTTGAAGGGAATTCTTCGCATAAGCTGGACATTTCAGCCGGGACAGCTCCGATTCGTGCGAAATATGAAGCTATGGGGTTGCGGGTGTACGACGTCAAGATTAGCGAGACAAACGGCGATCAGCCAGAAGCTTGGGCCATTGAAGGAGATGAACTGAGTCAAGCTCATCTAGTCGGTTCCGCGTACGTCGAGTTCGAAAGTTCTGAAGATGGAGAAAAAGCGCGAGCGCAAGAGCCATTTTACACTGAGACGATCCCGAGTCGTGGCGACGCCATTCAGGCACAATACTTTGCGCAAGAATACAGAGATCAGACAACACGCGAGCAGCAGTTACTCGCGCTATTCGGCAAAACGAGAGTCGAATGTAACGCCGCGGGTGCTTGCAATTTCAACACAGGAGATTGCTACTGCGCTTCAAAATATTATGGACAAGGATGCGAGTTTCAATATTGTCCGAATAATTGTGCGGGTCATGGTCGATGCGATAAACTTACCGGCACTTGTGAGTGTGAAGATTTCTACACGTCAGATGAAACGAGTGGTTGTAAACTTGTGGATTTTGGATTTGTTTCGACGACGTGCATGGATCAAGCGATCGATACACAGGTTGATGACTCAGGCGCAAGACTGCGGCCACTTCATGCTTCTTGCCTCTTCGGAACGAGCCTGGGCAACACGATTGATGTGGAGGCTGATACCACGACAAACTTCGTTACTGATATACAAGGCAATGTGTGCTTAGATTGCTCCGGTTACACTGGAAAGTTTAAGCAAATCAACTTCTACGGAGAGGAACCTTGTCTTTCGGGGTCTTCCGCCAGCTGCGATGCAACGAAGCAGTCTTACGATCATATTACTCGTGGTATCGGCATGATACCCGGGGAAACCGAAAGTTCTCAGACGACATTCGATTTAACCGCCATGCGTGCTGCAAATCTTCAATTTTCGACGTTCAGGACCCGAGCAGGCATTGTGCGTAAATCTTTCAGCGACCGCGACCAAGGCGGTTGCGGCTTGTGTGACGCAGATAACCCACAGTGTGGCGCCATCTTCACCATCACCATTGATGGCGTCCAAGTTTGGAGTTCTCTAGTAAATAGTCGATACGAGGATACTCTCGAGTTCGATATCAGCGCCGCGAGCACGCTGACCCTTTCCACTGAAAAGTACACTGCGCCATATTGGCGCTCAAACACTAACCCAGGAAACGACGGTCAGGATCAACCCGCAGAGTGGTGCGACGGCGCCGCTTGGGCTGAGAGTAAATTCTGGTGAGAAGATTTCCTAGCTCGCTCGCCAATCGTAGCTTTGTAACAGTAGACATTAGGCTAGAAAGAACACCGACGACGCGGCGGCGCGAGCAAAGGAAAAGACACACCCGGACCCGTGGCGGCACTTTGCGACGTTCCGTCAAAAATTTCGTCCGCGGGACGCCGGCGATTGAAGAACAGCTCATCGTCATGCGCACCGTCTCTCTCGGCGCGCACTCGCACAACGCCCTCCTCGGCGTCGCGAGCTGCGGCGAAGGCCGATGCGCCAGCACAGTGGCGAAAGACGGCGTCGTCGCGTACGACGTCGATAGAGAGGTGCGATGACGTTTTATCGCGCGAACCGCGACTCAAGCGCAGAAATGCTCGCGTCCTGCGCTCAGAGCGCGCGTTTTATCGCCGCGACGCGCCCCTCGGCGGCGACGCGCGCGAGCGAACCTCCAACGGCGAAAGTGGCGGCTGGCCGTGGTTCGGTACAGACGCGCGCCTTTGGCGCCGCCAGCCATCGCGACGCGCGACTTGAGGAGTGAGCACTGACGTTGATGACTTTTGTGCGCGCAGGGACGAGTTCGGACGTGGGCGTTAGATCGAGGACGTGCCTTCGCGTGCGCGGTGGCGTGCGATGGCTCGCGGGCGAGGTATTACGCCTGCGTGGAGAGCGAACGCGCGAGCGGAGAGGTGGATCTGTGCGTGTGGAGCGAAGAAGAGAGCGCGAACGCGGCGACGGTGGGTGAAGCGTCGAAGGAAACGAGCGCGAGGATCGCTGTGCGAGGTGGTGCCGATGTGCGAGAGGTGGTGGCTGTGGAGGACGGCGCGGTGATTGTGGCCACCACGGGCGACGTGCAGCTTTTTGACGCCTCGGCACGGTTGATTCACGATGCGCGCGAGAAAACGGGATCTCGACGCGTGGAGACAGTCTCGTCGCTTCCTGAATCCGTCGGTGTGCTCGTGGTGACGGCGGATGCAAACTTGAAGAAGCGTAAAATAGCGGCGTTTCTGGTGAGCAAAGCTGCCGAGCGACGCGTCGAAGTAGCGTGGGAGTTAGATGTCAATCATCCCACACAGAACGAAAAGGCGAAGGTGGTGAGCGCAGCGAGTGATGGTAATACTTTCATGATCCTATGGGACGACGGCGCGTGGGCGTTACACGACGTGAGTGACGGCGCGATCATGCAACAGTTGATGCTCGACGGACTCGATGTTCAGGGCGATGAAGCGACGACTGGTAAGCGCAGGAAGAAGAGCGACACGATGTCCAACTTAGCTAGTGCGGCATCTTTATGTCTTTCGCAAGATTATTATGCCATCGTGGCGAACTCCAAGGAGGAAAACACGGTGATCGTGGCTGTGTTCGACTCGCGCTACGGCGCCGTTCATTTAGCCGAGGACGTCAGTCAAGGTCTCGAACACGGTGTTGGACGGACTTCAGGCGTGAGTCTCGCGGCAACTTCCGGTAGCTTGATTGTTGGTCTCTCTGATCAGGTGCTTTCAGTGCAGTTTGACTTACCCGAACTCTCTTTGGCTTCTCTCGTTGGTTCACTTAGCGTACACTCTCAACCATCGTCAAGTGCCGCTGCCGTTCGAGTGTTGGGCGCTGGTGTCGGGTCAACCTCTAACGCTGGGCAACGGCACGCAACCATCACACCGAAATGGAAATTGGATGCTTTGAAACTAGACACACAAGGAGTGGTGAGTCTAGGACGTGATTGGGAAGAAGACTCCACGCAAGCCATGGAAGACAAAATAGCATCCACTGCCGAGGCTTTGTCGAGCGGCAACAAAAAGGCGGGCGCGTCGTTGGAAGCACTCATGAAGAACCTTCCAGTTCCACAAATTCTCATAGACAGTGCGATAAGTGGTGGCTTGACTCACCGCGCGTGGGCGCCAGTCTCGATGTTGCTCGCGGGCGGGCACATCCAAGGGTCCACCTCGGCGCCGAGGTTGGTGGCGGCGCTCCTCGAGGAGGACATGTTGGATGAAATCAAGGACTTTTTGGTGCACGCGAAGGATGTCTCGCCGGACGACACCATCGCGATTCTACGAGCCAGTTTTTCGCGAGACGCGGACGATCCGGGCGTGAAGAAACGGGCGACGATGAAAAAGAAGGAGGCGGAGCGGGTGCTCAAAGAGGCTGAAGGGTGCGCGTCGAATGACAAACTCGGCGTCGAAGCTAGACATGATTTATACGCGAGAGCGAATCTGTTGGTGCGCGCCTACGACGAGTTCGCCCCGTGGGCGCAACAAGTCCACGCGCTCGTCGCGCGACCGTTGGATTCCACGGTGGGTTCGCGAGTCTTGAGAAGTCTCTCCAAGAAGGAGACGGTCTGCCTCTTGCAATATTTGCTCGCGTGGGCGCAATTCTACGCCTCTTCCAGTGGACTCTTCGCGCGCGTCAACACGCTCTCGGAACCCGGCGTACCGAGCGCGCGCTCCGTGGTGAACTGGACCTCAGCCTTGCTCGACGCACAGCTCACCACCCTCGCCCTCTCCGACGACGTCTCCAACGTCGTGCGTTCGCTCAGAGACGCCTCGAGCGAAATGCTCGACATGATGACATCTTTAGCCTCTCTCAAGGGTGCGCTCGCCCACGTTGGCGAGAACTCACCCCTTCCCGAGCAACACGGCGTCGTCTCCACCACGTACACCGTCGAAAGCGTCGCGTGGTGACGTCTCGAAACGACGCCGCGTGTCCCCTGTAACAAACATTCATTGTCAAATCATCGAATCATCGACTCGACTTCCACCGTCATCCAGCGCTCACCCACCGCCACCGAACCACCCCTTCTTCACCCGCGTCCCCTTGGCCTCCTCCACCGCCCTTCTGTACCTCTCCGCCGTCTCCCCCGTGCGCATCAATTCCCGTCCTCGCGCGTACCGTTCGCTCAGCTGTCGATCTCTCGCCCACGCGTTCGCCCCCGAGAGCGTCCCATCCCACGCGCAGTATCCCGCGAGCGCCGCGAACGCGATCGCCCACGCCGTTAACCCGCGTTTCGACGCGTCGAGCATCCTCCGAACGCGGTGCGTCGAGCGAGTGCGCCGTCGTCGTCGTCCCATCGATCATCCAGTCGAGTGCCTCCCTAAACCCTAAACCCTGGACGGGTCGACCCCGACGCCGAGGGCGGCGCCGAATGGATGGATGACGACGACGGGAGCGCGCGACGCGCGACGCGAACGGTCGACCGCGAGGAGCGCCGAGTCATGAGTGTTCGTGCGCGTCGATCGGCGCTCGATGGCGCGGTGCGCGCGATGACGGCGACGACGACGACGCGCGAGGGATGGATGTGGGCGCGCGCGATGACGACGGCGACGGCGACGGCGACGACGCGCGCGAGCGCGACGATGGGTGAGGGGCGCGAGTGGAGGGGTGGGGGGCGACGATGGTACGCGAACGCGACGGATGCGGACGCGCTTCGACGAAACATCGGCATCTCGGCGCACATCGACAGTGGGAAGACGACGCTCACCGAGCGCATCTTATTCTACACGGGGAGGATCAACGCGATACACGAGGTGCGAGGGAAAGACGGTGTCGGGGCGAAGATGGACTCGATGGAGCTCGAGCGAGAGAAGGGGATCACGATTCAGTCGGCGGCGACGTATTGTCGATGGAAGGAGAGCGATATTAATATTATCGATACGCCGGGACACGTCGATTTTACAATCGAAGTCGAGCGCGCGCTTCGCGTGCTCGACGGAGCGGTGCTCGTGTTGTGCTCGGTGGGTGGAGTGCAGTCGCAATCGATCACGGTTGATAGACAAATGCGTCGGTACAACGTGCCGAGACTGTGCTTCGTGAATAAGTGCGATCGAGCGGGGGCGAATCCTTGGAAGGTGCTGGACCAGGTGCGGGAAAAGCTGAAGCTCAACGCCGCGGCTGTGCAGATTCCGATCGGTTTGGAGGATCAACACCAGGGTGTGGTCGATCTCGTGCGCATGCAATCCGTCGTCTTCTCCGGGGACAACGGTCAGACGCTCACCGTGGGTGAGGTTCCCGCGGATTTGAAGGAACTCGCCGACGAGAAGCGAAGGGTGCTCATCGAAGCCGTCTCCGAGGTGGACGAAGAGTTGGGAGATTTGTTTTTGATGGGAGAAGAACCCACGACGGAGCAACTCGTCGCCGCGATTAGACGCACGACGATTGCGAACGAATTCGCGCCGCTGTTCATGGGAAGTGCGTACAAAAACCGTGGCGTTCAACTTCTCTTGGATGGCGTCGTCGATTACCTCCCGGCGCCATCCGAAGTGAAGAACGTGGCATTGGACCTGAAGAACGAAGAGGAGCCCGTCACCCTTTCGAACGAGCCCTCCAAGCCGTTGGTGTCTTTGGCTTTTAAGCTCGAGGAAGGGAAATTCGGGCAGCTCACGTACCTTCGAGTGTATCAAGGCAAGATTGAAAAGGGCATGACCATCACGAATACCTCCACGGGCAAAAAGCTCAAGGTTCCGCGACTCGTGAGAATGCACAGCGACGACATGGAGGACGTGTCTTCGGCCGATAACGGTGAGATCGTCGCCCTTTTCGGTGTCGATTGCAAGAGCGGTGACACGTTCACCGACGGCACCGTGAGCTACGCGATGACCTCGATGAAGGTTCCCGAACCCGTCATGTCTCTCGCCGTCAATCCGAAGAGCAAGACGGACAGCGCCAACTTTAGCAAGGCGCTTCAACGCTTCCAAAAGGAAGATCCGACGTTCCGAGTGCACTTGGACGAAGAGAGCGGGCAAACCATCATCAGTGGCATGGGTGAACTCCACCTCGACATTTACGTCGAACGCATGCGTCGAGAGTACAAGGTGGACTGCGAAGTGGGCCAACCGCGCGTCAACTACAGAGAAGCTGTCACGTCGCGCGCGGAGTTTGATTACCTCCACAAGAAGCAGTCTGGTGGACAAGGTCAGTACGGTAAGGTTGTCGGTTACATCGAGCCGATTCCGGAATCGACCGATGTCGTTTTCGAGAACGGCATCATCGGTAACGCCATCGCTCCGTCGTTCATCCAAGCCGTCGAAAAAGGATTCAAAGAGGCGGCGCAGACGGGCGGCTTGGTGGGTTACCCGGTCGAGGGCGTCAAGATCGTGCTGACGGACGGTGCCTCGCACGCCGTCGATTCTTCTGAACTCGCGTTCAAGCTTGCGGCGCTCGCGGCCTTCAGACAAGCGTTCCAAAACGCCTCGCCGAAACTTCTCGAACCCATCATGAAAGTTGACGTCACCGTCCCGTCCGAGTTCCAAGGTACGGTGATCGGTAACATCAACCGACGCAAGGGTACGATTAACGATTCCTCCGCGGAGGGTGACGACGTTATCATCAGCTCGATGGTTCCTCTGAGCGAGATGTTTGGCTATAGCACCGAGTTGAGAAGCATGACGCAAGGCAAGGGCGAGTTTACAATGGAGTACGGCTCGCACGAAGCCGTGACGCAAGAGACGCAAAACGAGTTGTTGGGCAAGTTGGGTCGAAAGTGATGACTCTCATTTTTATAAAGTAAAGCTAGCTCTACGTGAATGAACAATAAATAAAATTAATCATCTAGTTTGAACGAAACTCAAAGTGTCCAGACTCTGTCAAGAGCGCGCGCAACTCGTGCATATCCGCGACGACAAAGTGCGGCACCATCTCCTCCGGGACGTCTTCCACCCCGAACTCCTCCACCCACTTCTCCGTCCTCCCGCTGTCTAAGAGCACCGTCACCGCCCCCGCCCGATTGCCACTCACGACGTCGTCCTTCGCGCTGTCTCCCACCATGATCACCTCGCTCGGCGCGCACCCCCACGTCTCGCAAATGTGTAAAATTGCATCCGGCGCCGGTTTATACGGCTTAAACTCCCGACTCAACCGAGGCGAAAACGGCGCGCGCGTCCACACCCTCTCGTGAAAATAATCCACCGACGTCGCCGCGTTTCGCGTCACCAGCGCTCGAGGCACACCCATCTCATCCAACGCCCTCGCCGCGTCCGCCGCCCCCGGGAGTGCCGTCGTCGTCGCGAGCGCCTCTCGCTCCATCTCTTCGATGACGTCGTACGCCCGTCGTCGTCGCGCGTCCTCCCACGAGTCCACCTCACCCAATATATCACTCGTCACGCATCCCGTTCGTCGTCGCATCTCGGCGAAATCGAGCGCGGCGCTCGCGCACAGCGTGCCATCCATGTCGAAAACGACGCCTCGAACGATGCGAGGTGACGTCATCGTATCGGCGAATGCGCGGCCGTGTCGGCGATCGGTGGAGGAGGACGAGAACGACGCGCGCGCGATGTCCACGACGCGTCGGCGCGCGAAACGATGGACGATGCGCGTCGGGGTCATGCGCGGGAGGATGTGAGGGGCGTCGACGGTTGATTGATGATTGATGTGTTGATTCGTCGTTATTTCAATGCGAAAAATGGATTCGAGGCGGTGAACCGAGAGGCTAATCGCTGTCTTCGTCATCGCTCTCGTCGAGCCATTCGATGAATTTGGCGGCTTGTTTGCGAACGGCTTGTGAAACCTTGGATTCGACGTCGACGCTCGCGGCGGCGGAGACGTCTTCGTTCCACGCCTTGATGACGTCCTCTTCGATGAGGTCAAACTCGTAGAGTTGATTGAGGATGAGAGAGAAGGCCTTGAAACCAGAAGTGGCGGTTTCCGTGACGTAACGCTCGAAGGCGCACAGGAGCGCGCGCTGAGAATCGGCATCCGGACACGCCGCGGCGAGGTAATCCTTCTTCGCCTTGATTTGGGGCGGAACGGCTTCGTCTTCGTCGAAGAGGGCTTCAAGAAGGAAGACGAGACCGAGACCTTTGGATTCGATGCAGAGACCGTCGGAGATGAGATAGGCGGCCGTCTTCTCCGCGTCGTTCTTCGCGGCGTACGCGCGAAGCTTCGAAACGCGAGGGTCCTCCTCCTCTTCGGAACTTTCCTCCTCGATGGTGGCGTCCGCCATTTTATCGGCGACGACGGTGACCATGCTCGCGGCGCCATCGGTGAGTTGTTCCATCGCGCGAGCCTTCGCGGCGGCGGCGGAGGTATCCGTGGCCCACTGAACGTCGTCATCGTCGGCTTCAGAGGCGGAGGAGGCGTCTTGAGGTTCTTCGTCGGCTTTTTCCTTCTTTTCCTTCT
>CEPW01176767.1_pt1 | contig 13646 bp, 6 predicted proteins | sample 356211 | NCBI WGS metagenome assembly CEPW01 (sample SAMEA2620021, study PRJEB7988) | marine metagenome | biome: marine biome (ENVO:00000447); feature: deep chlorophyll maximum layer (ENVO:xxxxxxxx); material: "saline water (ENVO:00002010), including plankton (ENVO:xxxxxxxx)" | depth 25 m
GAAAAGCAGCAACAACCAGAAGAGGAGGAGGAGGAAGAGGAAGAGAAAGAGAAGGTTCAAAAGACCGAGACCAAAGACTTCTTCCTTTTCGTCGCACCGAGACGATGATTGCGTATTCCGCCTTTGAACGTAGTATACTACAAGGGTATAAAAAAGTGTGGTGTGTGTTTGCGTACGTAGGAGAAGATGATGTCGTACTAAAGAGGTCGTGACAAAAAGAAGGGAAAAAAAGAGACACGAATCTAAAACCCTAAACTGTAGAGAGGGAGTTCGTTAAGAAAGAAAGAAAGAACTCTCTCTCTCTCTCTTACTTTTCGTCGTGGCCAAAGAGAGACACCACCACCACCACCACTGGAGAGGGACGACGACGATTTCGAGGACGAGGACGACGACGATCATCGCGACGAAGGCGGCGCGCGGCGTCCTCGCGACGACCGCAGCAGGAGGGACGAGAAGACCGACGACGATTTCGATGTCGACGACGACGACGGAGATGCTGATGCTGATGCGGACGCAACGACAACAACAGTATCGCGTGGCCAGGACGACTTTGAATGCGACGAAAACGAGACGTATAGGAGGGAAGGGGTTCTGTTTACACAGCGGTGCGGGGAACCGCGCGGTGGCGTCTGGATCGGCGGGGAGGAACGATGGAAACGATGGCACGACGTCTTCGTCCGTCGTCGCGATGATGCGCGCTCGAAAACCGTCACAAACTGGCCAGATTGCAAAAATTCTAGCCGATACGGTGATACGCGGCGGAGATGTTATTTGTTTACACGGCGGGGTCGGGGCAGGAAAATCTTTGTTTGCTCGAGCGTTTATTCGCTCCGTGTTGAACGAAGGGTTGAATTTATCCGTCACGTCGCCGACGTATTTGATTCAAAACACGTACGAGAACGAAAGCGACGATAGAAATAGTAACGGCGTGAAGAAAGTGCACCATTTTGACCTGTATCGATTACCAGACGAAAAAAGCGTGAAGCTACTAATTGATGTAGAGGATACGTTTTCAAAGACGAGCGTGGCGGTATTCGAATGGCCAGACAGATTGGGGTCCTTAATCGAAAAGGCGGAGAATAGGGTGGATGTGTTCATATCGGCGACGACGGAGGAAGAGGAGGAGGCGACGAACGACGACCACGATGATTTTAAAAAGAAGTTTGGGTTAGTCGACGAAGCACATTTACTCGCATTGGACGATGAAGACGATGGAGACGGAGACAACGACGGCGAGGACGAAAACGGCAGTGATGGTGAAAATGATAAAAAACAGCAAACGATGAGAAGGATAGAATTCAGGCCCGTAGGCGCGAGCATCACGGAAAGACTCCAAGAGAGTTCATTTAGGATGAGTAAATAACGTGCGTAGCTATGTATTTTAAAATAATAACTTTTAGCATTCATTATATCGCCCTGGTATGTAGATGTAGAACTAAATTAATCTATTATTATATTATCATTGCCCTATCGCGTCTTTCAAATCGTCCAAATCGTCTGGTATCTCGTCGTCTTCCCATTCGCCTTCGTCGTCGTCCAAATACGCTTCATCAAACCCATCGTCTACATTGCCGTCTTCAAAATCGTCTTCAACATCACCACTGTCAACATTGTTAAGCCCTTTTGCTACGGCGAACGCTCGAATTAGCCCTGCTTCTAATGGATTGAACGTGTCCACGTTGTCTATGGCCCCAGACAAACTTCCCGCTCTAACTGCCGCGCCTACCGCGACGACTTCGTCCGGGTCCACTAAATCCAACTCTGGCTTCCTCGAGAATGTGTTTTCCACGAACTTTCTCACGCACGGCGTTTTGGTCGCTCCGCCAACTAACAAAACTCGATCGAACGGCCTGCCAGCGGAGCGCGCAGAAATTTTGCTTCTCTTCCTATTCTTTGCCTCTTCTATTTGCCTCAGACGTTCCAAGTTCACCCCGGCGCTATCCGCACATTCCACGCACGGTTGTCGCATTCGTCGCAAAACACTCGCGCACGCTTTTTCTAACATCTGCCTAGTGAACGCAACCTCTTCACCATCTGGCGGTAAAGGCACGTTTACCATATCAACGTCGGACAGTTTCTCTCTCGTTTTCCTCGCGTTTAACAAAGCACCTCTAAAATCAACAATTAACCCTTTCTTATCGCACTCCTTACTCATCCATCTCGCAACAGCAACGTCTAAATCGTCTCCACCTAACCTAGAGTCCCCACCAGTGGCAAGAACTTCCACCGTCCCTCTACCAACCTCTAAAATCGACACATCGAACGTCCCGCCGCCTAAATCGAAAACGAAAATCGTTTCGTCCACGTTAGGGTTCAAAATATCCACTCCATAAGCCAAAGCCGCAGCGACAGGTTCCCTCAACGTCTTCACCATTTTTAAACCAGCCATGATCCCAGCATCTATGGTTGCATCAACTTGCGTCTGATCAAAATACGCCGGAACTGTAATCACCGCTTTTTCTATCGACCCGCTTTCAAGACCTCGATACTGTTCCGCTTCGCCGACGAGTCGCTCGATGATTTTAGCCGATATTTGTTCTGGAAGTAACGACACGTCTTTCCCTAGATTCGGCACTTTTATGCCGACGCGTTTCGTCTTGTCGTCGAAGCAGCACTCGTACGAAACTGATTTCATTTCCTCCTTCGCTTTCCTGTATTTCCTTCCTATGAGTCTTTTGACGGAACCAAACGTGTTTTTCGGGTCTGAGCGCAAATATTCGACCGCATCGTGACCGGTTAGACATTCATCATCACTCGTAAAATGGATTACCGAAGGCATTGTCCTCGTCAATTGATTCGTTTGCGCGTTCAATATGGGAACGATTTCCGTTTCACCACAGTCGGTGACAATCGCGATGGCGCTATTCGTTGTGCCCAAATCGATGCCGCAAATGTCTGCGGTATTGTTTATGTAATGCATTCGTTTTCCGCTCGCACTCCTCCTCTTCTGTCGTCGTTGAACGAGAAAAGAAGAGGTACGATATCTATGCGGTCGTTGCGAGGAGGCAAACATCTATGCGAGCGCGTTGCCTTATTGTACAATTTTGAGGATGAGAATTACCTATACTTGTGTTCGTCTTTAACGACCTCTCTTTTTGGAAAATAAGAAAGAAAAGCTCAACCTCAACGAGAGAAAAAAAATGTGTGTGTTTCTCTGGGAGGGAGAAAGAAACGAATGGAAAAAAAGTTATATGTACAACATTACTATGATACCAAGTGGTGCCACATGGTACCATGGTACCACGGTAGGTACGTACTATAACAAGACTAAATTGTATTATTACATTGCGTTTTGCCGTGGCGTCTCGTCGTATTTCTACGCACCACACGCGTTTCCTACTATCTACAAATCTACTTTCGTTTGCTCAAATCCGCCCACGTCTTACCTATTCTCAAGTCCGCAAATAAAGGCACCTTCAAATTGAAGTGCTTCCCGATGTCCTCCATTGCTTTCTTCGTCTCTCTGCCAACCATTTTGGCGAGATTTTCGTCGCATTCAAACAACAGTTCGTCGTGTACGGTTAAGATCAAATCGGTTTTTTTCAGGAGGGATTTCTTGCGCAAGTTTTCGAGCGCGGACATAGTGGCTTTTTTGAGTATGTCGGCCGCGCTACCTTGCATTAAGGTGTTGATGAAGACTCGTTCCGCGGTAGTGGCATGCGAAATATTTTCGGATTTAAGTTCTGGTAAATCTCTGAAGCGTCCAGATAACGTGATCGCGCGAGGTGCGTCTTTCGTCTTTTCCAAAGCGACGATTTGAGATTTCCATTTTTCAATACCCAAAAAAGTGGTGGATTTGAGTTCATCGAGCATTCTCGTGGCTTCATTTTCGGATACATTTATCTTTCTCGCGAATGAATTCGAACCTGAACCGTAAATGACACTATAAACAAGATTTTTCGTTTGTCTTCTCTGTTCGTCCGTCACCATGTTGTACTTTACGCGCATCCATTTCGAGGCTATTCGAGTAAACGGGTCCGCCTGTTCCTCCTCAAATGGGTTTGAGCTCAGTGAAGAAATCAACGTCGCATCTTCTGAATAGTGTGCAATTAACCTTAACTCCAACTGAGCATAGTCGCACGCTACTAAAATCCTTCCAGGCGGAGCTTCAAAAAGCGAGCGCAGCGATGTAGGCACTCTCTCATCACAAACGACACCGTTCGGAATGGAATACAAGTTTGGATTGGCGGACGTCGTTCGTCCGGTTTCCGTGTCGGTCTGGTTAGAGAACGCGTATATACGATTTTGTATCGTCTCGATTCGGGTAGCGTCGTCGTTATCTCCCTCTTCCTCGTATATAGGGCAAGAGGCGACCAACGAAAGCTCCTCTGCGGTGGCGATGTATTTACCCAAACTTCTGTGCTCGGAAATTAACGCCGCGACTGGGTGCATCAACTGCTTTAAACAATCCGCGTCAACTCTAAACCTTTGTCTTCGTTTTAACGTGTCATTTCTACCTTTACCATTATAGTTTTTGATGTTTGAATCTGGGATTATTGCACCGTCGGGAGGCGTCAACGCTAGTATTTCAAACAGTAAAACACTCACATCCGTGGACGAGTTCAAGTTTACCAAAGGAATATTCGGCGAGTACCATTGCTTGCATATGGTTTCAATCTCGTCTCGTCTCTTTTGAGCCTTCGCGATGTGCGGTCCAAGCGCCGTAGCATTTATTGGCATACCGATATTTTCAATATCTGCCAGCGCTCGCGCGAAGGGCATTTCCAACGTTTTCAAAACCTCGTACACGTCACTCTTCTTGCACAAGTTTTCAAATGTCTCCGAGACGTGCCAAACAGTCGCCACAGCTTTAGCTAACTCAGTTCGAATTGTTGAAAGTTTTTTTTTGTGTTTATTTATTTTCGCTCGAGGATCGTACGCCGCTTGGCGTTCGATTTTCGAGACATTTAACGTCGGCGAGAGGTCGCCAATGAACGTTCTCAAGATGGCGTCGCACAAGGATGTTTCATAGGTCAAAGAAGTAGACGACGAATTCAAGATTACTTTGCTGCTGTTACTCTCAGCGGACGAACGCAACATTCGCGAAGATCCCCAGGCGTTTGCCGAAGAGACGCATGGTGTCGTCTGCACATCCGATCGCAACAACCATGCCATGATTCGAAGATCGAAAACGTTCTCGCCGCAAAACGCAAAAAAATGTTCGTATGGTTGCAGATCTGCTAGACGAGCGGAGTTTTTCAGCCTCGATTCGCGGTCTTCAAACGTTTCAGCACTGAGTAAACTTCGAAGTTGAGGTTTTAAATCAATGGTCATCTTCTTTGACCGACCATCTCGTAAAATCTCAATCGCCGTGGCAATGCTGCACGCAGGTTTGTCTTTCGTCTCGCAAACGATTTCCGTCGCTTCGTTACCAGCCTCGCCTCTTGGCTTTGCTCGTAAGCGCATAAAATACACGCATTCGTCGCTAAATGCTAAGAAAATACCAATTGGTGGTAACGAAAACGGCTCTAACGGGTTTGGTTCGAAGAGAATGGCGTATTTTTCGGACTCTCGCCATTTTTTCGTCAACGCGGCTACTTGTTCCACATCTCGGCAGAAGATGATACCAGGGTCTTGATCGAGAGCGAAAGCTTCCTCGTCCTCACTCGTAAACGTCGTTTGATCTCTTTTTGCATGTTTGTTAGAAATATTATTATTCTTCGCGCTGTCTCTTTTATCGACGAAATTGTGGTCTTTTCGCTTTTTAGCGCCTCTTCTGCAACCTCCCGCCCACATGTCTTCCTCTTCTTTAAGAAGCACAGTGTTCGTCGTGTCATTGGCCGTGTTATTCTCCTCTTCCAGGCAAAACAGCTCTTCCTCTTCCATTAACTCTCGCATTCTCTGCTCTGCCTCTTCTCTTGCCGCTTTCGCTTCTTCGGCGATAAATTTCTCACACATTCTAAAAATCTGGTTCGCCGTGTACGCTGAGTTTTTCACCGTGTTCAAACGTTTGATGGCTTTTTGCACTCTTTTGACGCCAAATCCAACGATATCTTTCGGCGATTTCATTCCGGCGTCTAGTAACGCTCTCGCACGAGTCACGTCTATACAATCACCGACGCACGTAAGCGGTAAAATGTCTTCTCTGCCACCAACCATGAGCCGTTCTGCGGCGCGATTGACCAAATCGCCCAAATCTTGCCATCTCATATACATACACACGGACGAGACGGTAAATCCCAATCGAACCGATTCTTCTTGCAACTTTTTCAGGTATTGACCAGTAATGGAATATTTTTTACAGATGTGGTCGACTTTAACTTCTTCCACTAAGTCGAGTAAAATTAACGCGTTGATAAATCGAACGCACAGCAACCGTTGCCTCGCGTGATTCTCGTCTCGCGGATTGTCCATTCTACCTTGTTGCAAACGCGTTTCGACGTACGCACGATCGATACCAACCATTTCCAGAACAGACATTTGCAATGGACACAGGTTTGAATATAAATCAACGAAGAACTTTTGATCTAATGGCGGCAACGGGTTTGGCGGGACCATCTTCTTGATGACTTTACCGTTCTTTTGTACGATTTCCTCTTCGCGCCAATCCAAAGTAGGCGTAATCAGAAACAACAAGTGCAAGGGCGTGGCCAAGACTAAAGCCTTCCTGGCTAACAGCAAATCTTGTTCAACTCGTCGAATGGACTCGACTTTGACCATCCCAGATTGCGCAGCGGCGTTCCCTAAATTTGAGGCTGAATATGTGTGCGTTTTCGGACACCATTTCAACAATGCTTCGTCTTGCAACCACTTCAATGCTTCGACGGCGATAGATTGTACGTAATCGTCGAAATCGTTGAGAGCAGATAACAACGTTTTCTGCGCGTAGCGTTTGACTTCTCTCGCGTGTCGCACTAAACCTGAAGCGCATCCTTCCAACATGACGCGTCGCATGCCAGCTTGTGCCAACGCAGATTCCAATTCGGGTAAATCCCCTTCGAGCATATCGCGCACCTCCTCAATTTTCTTCTCGAGAAGTTTATCTGGAACGTCTTGACTGACGAAAACGTACGCGCTGCCACGATCGTCTAAACCTGCTCGACCGGCGCGACCAATCATCTGTTGCAGATTTCTCGGTGCTAGTTTTTGAGTTCCGCCAACGAGTAAGTCTCGGACGATAACTCTTCGCGCTGGCATATTCACGCCCGCTGCAAGCGTGGATGTTGCGCACACGATACGAACTAAACCACGCTTATATGCGACTTCAATTGCTTGGCGCTCTTCGACTTGCATGCCAGCGTGATGAAAAGCTATGCCAGCGGTAATATATTTAGCAATATCGGACATCGATCCATCTTTCTCGTTCCTCGGTAAGGCGTCATGGGCAAACTGTTCTCTCGCCTCAATCGAGTTCCCGATACCTAAATTGACATCCATGAATTTCAATTTCGCCAGCTGTTCAGCTAGGATCCGACATTTATCTCTCGTGCCACAAAATACTAAAACCTGGCCATTTTCCTGTAAAGTTTCCATGCATAATTGACCCACGTGTGCGACATCGTTTCCTGCATCTAACGTGCGCACGACTTCGCCCGATACGCTGTCAATGACGTCGTTTCTCGATTTGACGAAGACCTCCAACGTAACTGGTCTATAGTTACTAATGCTACAAGATGCATCTAGCCATTCCGCCAACGCATGTACGTTTGGTAAGGTCGCAGACATGCCGACAATCTGTATCGGCCTTTGGTTATTCAAGACAGTTTCACCTTCTTTTGAAGGTGGCGAGAAGATGGAGTACCCACCGTCCGAGGACGAATATTGGGATACGTCACCCAACACGGTATTTGTATTCGCCGCATCCCCAGGAGCACCGCTCCCATTCTCTTCCGTCGCGTACACTAATTTGGTTAATAAGCACTCCAAAGTCGCACCCCGTCCTGCTTCTTGGACCATGTGCAACTCGTCGACCACCACGCACTTTAAATCTTTCAAGCGGGATTGTTCAATCATCTTCGTCACGAGCGCGTTGGCTTTTTCCGGCGTGCACACGATCAAATAAGTTTGTCCAGTACCAGATTTCGGTATACCGCCACCACTACCACCAAAATGACGCAATACACGTAATCGATGTACGCTAGACAACATAATCTCCAAATCTTTTGCTCTTTCCACGCACAAGGAGACGAATGGCAAGACTAACAAACATATGCACCCCTTATATTGCGTCAATCTTCTCGCTAACAAAATATCCGCAACTAAGGATTTTCCACCCGACGTTGGTGCGCAATACACTATATTTTGCCCGTGCGTTAAAACACCTGGGGTATTTAACACGTCCGATTGCCAATCGTATAATTTCTTTATCCCTTTCCTGTGCAAATATTTCATAAAGGAGTCGGCCAAGTGCAACGAGTGCAAAGGAATCGGCTCTGTCTCTGCTGCCGTGGCGAGCTGTTTCTTCTTCTGCTCTTTTTTGAGAAGCGTGGGGGAGTCAATCGGCGGTAACGACGCTAAGAAATTGTTTTTATTATCGTTGTTCGAAGCAGTTGCGTGTGTGTGTTGTTGATTTTCTCCCAACGCAGTGGTAAAATCCAAAGATCGTCTTCGCTTTGTCGCTGTCAAAGAATCTCTCCTCGTCCCAACTGGTCCAAGATTTAACGTTAAAAGATGATCATTTCCTTCCTCATCATCTGAAAAGAACCGCGGCGAGGAAGTCGCGAGCATCGCGCTATTTTCATTATCCATTTCTCTCTCGATTTCTTTTTCGATTTGAGAGTTTACTTTCGCCGGAGATATGTCTCGCGTGATCTTCTTCATCATTTTGCTCCCCTTTTCCCGAGAAATGTTGGCACTCTCTTTCCGAAAATTATGTATCAAAACCGATGTGTTCGATTAAAATATGCCCATTGACGCTTAGAATGCGCACGAGGCGCTCCGATGGAATGTGCGCGTGGTTTACACGCGCTAAACGTGTGTGTATCTTCGCGAGACGCAAACGCGCGCGCGTTAAAAAATGTGAAGGGGAAAAAGTTAGTTTTTCCAATTTTCTTCCCCTTAATTTTGAGGAAGTGTACTCTCAGTGATGAAACAAGCTACCGTACAACGTAAAACCCCTCAAATATACTTGCGGGGGGGCGCGCGCTCTTTTTCTTACATACTAAATACTACGGTATAAGCTATGTATTTTTCCTACGTATCTACCATTTCTTCTACTTCTTGCTGTTTAATAAATGATATGCAATAATTGCAGCGTCTGGGAAACGAGTGACAAAGTACAATCCGACGAGTCGCTGCACTTGGTCGAGCTCGTCTTCGCCCGGTTCTTCCACAAACGGGGCGCCGTGATCAGAGAGCCACTTTTTCATTTCGCGTTGAATTCGAAGCCCTTCCCCGCGATCGTTCTTTCTAGGCATAGGAGGATGGACGTAGATGTTGCGCATGCAGAGGACTAAACCGAGGTAATCTTTCGAGTACTCGCCAAAATTGAGTTGTTCTTGCTTTTGGTCTTCCGATATTTCACTTGTGAGAGACTCTAACGATGCCGAGGATACCTTTAGCATTTGCATTTCACCTCCTTCGCTGTCACTATGATTGGCACTCGACAGAGATGGAGCAGAAGCATCATCATTGTCATCATCACCACCATCACTACCAATATCGGGAACCAAAGCAGTCATTCTCTTTTTCTTCCGGCGTTCCCGTCTATTGTCAGCTTTCATTGGTAGTCTCTGCTGCTGCTGCTGAGAATAAAAGTCGTTGGTGGTGTTGCTGCTGCTATCTTCTGCTCTTCTCCTTTCTGATCTTTGCAGCAAACTTTGCAGGATTGTGTTTTTCCAGTTATCGATATCTCTGCTCACTCTCCTAACCTCGACTTTTCGACCACCCCAGGCCCTCTCGACTAATTTTTGCGTGGTCTGATCGCCGATTAAACTCCCCGCTTTGCTAACTTTGGCCGGGTTGATCCTATCAGCCAAGTCCTCGATTTGATACATGCAAAAATCTGGATCCCATAACCGCATCATAGATACAAACTCTGTAGAAGTTGGGCGTTTTTGCGGATTTTGATGCAGCGTTTTTCCAATCAAATAGTTGGCGACGACTTGCACGTGTCGAGGTAAATTCGCAACTTGCAAAAGGTTATTCAAATTTTCGTACCGACCGTCCCTTTTGTTCTGATTCATCCTCGTAATCGCAGCAAAATCCGTTTCTTTGATTTCATCGGAAGAATAAGGAGACCATGCTCCAGTGAGGATTTGAAAAGCCAAGCATCCGAGATCCCAGACGTCTCTCTTCGGAGTGAGTTGAGCCGCTCCTGTTCTATCGTTGAGAACCTCCGGAGGTTCTCTCAATGGATTTTGCATGCTTCCAGTGCCCAGGGTAGACGGACCCATGGTAAATCTCGAAGTTAGATTCTGCGCTCCCTGTACACCTTCGTAGGATTGGAATCGATTATCAAACTCTTTCGCGAGGCCGAAATCCGAAATTTTGAAGGTTTGTGTTCTCTTTCCTTCTTCGTCTATAATTGCGCTTTGCAAACAGTTATCCGCCTTAATGTCGTTGTGCGCTACTCCTGATGCGTGTATTTCTTTCACCGCAACGGCTATTTGCGACACAACTTCCACGCGTTTTTCCCAGGGGATATCCTTAACACTTTGACGTGCTTCCTTGAATTCTGCATATTTTTTCTTGTGCGCACCCGCGCCTGTGACCAACCAGGATGTAAGCGTCTCGCCGCACAATTCGGTCGCCACGTAAGCGGCTTTGTTTGAATAGTCATAGTCGTCATCATCTTCATGTACATTTAGCTCCGCGCCAAATAAGCGAATGATTCTCCTCGATGCGATTTTCCTGTGAACCTCAAATTCTCTTCGAAGTAATTGTCTTCGTTCGTCTGCTTTTTTTGGATCGGCATCGAGCGGTATTCTTTTGATCGCCGCATCGTACGAGTTGACGACATCTTTTGTCGGATGTTTCTCGTCGTAGTAGCCTTTATAGACGACAACCCCGAGCGAACCTGTACCCAAAATGCTTTTTCTGTCGTACCAAATTGATTTGCCTGCGTTCACTTCACCCGAATACCGTTGCTTATATGCACTCATACCTCTTTTCACTCTCGTGTCTTTGAGATACTGCGCGTATGCTTTTTGTAGCTCTTTTTGACGCAGTACTGCTTTTTCAATTACCTCGTTCGGAATAGCAGAGTGCGATTGCAAGAACGCAATTTTATCTTTTAACGCAAAATGGTCGGTCTCATCCATCGCGCGAAAGAGATCTTTACACGCCTCCAGCATCTTTAATCGACTGTCCATCATTTTCATGACTTCAGTAAATTCGTCAGATCTGGCGTTAATTTCCTCTAATGAAATGCCTTTATTAATGAATTCTTTCCATTCTGGGTTCGGATTACCGTCCTTGTCGAAGACAAAACCATCTTTCTCTTGAAAGTACACGCGACGTTTTCTCGCTTCCTCGTTCGCTTTAATTACGCGGTGTATGAGAGTGTCGATTTCCTCCTCGTCTTGCGCAAGGATAGGCATCGCTTCATTGTCGCACAAGAGTTTCAACTCGTTCAGTTTCTCCTTCATTTCTTCTAGATTATGGTCCTCAAACATGATTGCTTTCTCGATACCTTCAACATTTCCTAATAATCTGATAAAATACGGGTCTTTTCTCGGTAAACCAGCTTGGTCGAGATCATCGATACATTTCAAAATTGCCGATTCGTAGATGCCCCGAAGCACTCCAACTGGGTATTCCTCTGGGTTTTTTCTTTGTACCACAGAGTTAATGAGTTTCTCCGCACTCTCTTTTGCTTTCGCCACGCAATACGCGCGTCGAAATCTTCGCAAAACATCTTCTACTTGAGTCAAAGGCGGAAATCTTTCTGAAACCGAAGAGGAAAAAGACGCAGCCGTCGACAAACTTCTATCTTCTTCGTTTTGAGTATCGGTAAAAGCTACTTTTCGAGCTTCCTCTCTCGCCGTTAACTCGTCTTCCGTCATCTCCCCGTTCAAACATTTCATCGTGTCCAGAATTGCGAGTTTCGCTCGATTACCAAAGTGTTCAAAATACATGTCGTCTTTGCGTTTGTTATCAAATCCCAACTGCACGAAAAATCGAATCGCGCGACCGAGATACCCATCTTTCTCCCTGTCCATTTCATTTGAAAAAGTCCACGAGATATCTTCAAATTTCTCTTTTGCTTTACTCGAAGGGCAATTACCATCTTCCAGCGCCTTAATAGTCTCATCTAAATCTAAATCGGCATCAATAAACGCTCTCTCTTGATGCACAAAGGCATTCGCCATTCGATTTTCCCATTCGATGGCGCACGCCTCTCGAGTCAATCTCACGGTTTCGTTTTGTAAATTTTGCCATTGAAGTTCGGATGATGATGTGCTGTTGGCGTTTCTGCTATTGTCCAATTCTACTCCACACACGGCAACGTCCACGTTGGTTTCTCGTGCGAATCTAAAAATATCTGACAGCTCTTCCACAGCTTTTTCGTTGGTCGATTTTGACGGCAAAACAAAGGCGACAACTAACGGATTATTACCCCCATCTCTGTTGAAAAACGGAAACGGAAAATATGTAGGCGAAACGACATGTGGATGGATTAACTCTTTCATCCGTCCAGACGTTTGCTGATTCACAAGGTTCCCATCGTGGTCCACGGTTTGTACCTTTTTCATGTGAACCAAACCAGTGTCTCTCGAATTTGGTCGCGAAGAAGCGCCGTCCGTACCTAAAAACGACTTCTTCAACTTCTTCGAAAATGTCCAATCGGTCGTATACATAAAAGCTGCATCCCTCATCATTTGACCATATAAACCCTCGTGTAACAACAAGCTTTCATCTTTCGGTAATCCGACGATGGTTAACCACATCTGTCTCCTCTTACGCAGCTTCAACTTCAAAGGCCACTTAGACCACCAGTCGTTCCCAGATTGCGAACTGTAATACAACAAGCTATTCACGCTCATAAAATCTAATAACTGAGTCCCTTTCACGGTCATTTCCATCGTATTTTTCGCTTTCAGTTGATAGTACGTGGTTATCTTCTTCGGCGTTCCGCTAAATGGCGGAGGTTTTCTTTTCGTTTCTCCTTCGCCGACGACGTGCGCCAATACGGGCACTTGTGTCGGGAACCACGACTCCATGGAAGTTGCTTGTCTCAACCACATCCACATCCAAGGAAAATTGTTATCTGTGTTCTTTTCAAACTCTCTCGTAGGTAAGTGCCCTTTGTACCCGCTGATTTTCCTGTAGACAAACGAAGGGAAATACGAGTTTATCGCGCCTTGTTTCTGTTGCACTCGCAGAACGTAATCTGTTTTCTTCTTCATCTTCCCACGCGCGTTGCTCTCGACAACGATCGGGTCCCAGAAGTACTTATAACACCACCACGCGTTTTCCGGTGGCGGTTTCCCGAGCTCAATCGCTCGCGTGAGTTCTTGTTGCGTTTGGAAATTGCTCGCGTACGCATTTTGTTGTCGCTCGCGAAGCGCAGCAGCAGCAGACGTCGACGACGTCGACGACGACGACGACCGGTGGCCCGCGCGTCTTCGCGCGTCTGCCAACGCGCGTCTTCTCATCGCGTCTTCCTCGGTGTGCTTTTCTTCATCTCATCTCGTCGAGCTTTTGTTTTAGAATTAATGTAGTGATTTGATTTTTGCGACGATGGATGTGTACCACCAACTACC
>CEPW01018948.1_pt1 | contig 13636 bp, 26 predicted proteins | sample 356211 | NCBI WGS metagenome assembly CEPW01 (sample SAMEA2620021, study PRJEB7988) | marine metagenome | biome: marine biome (ENVO:00000447); feature: deep chlorophyll maximum layer (ENVO:xxxxxxxx); material: "saline water (ENVO:00002010), including plankton (ENVO:xxxxxxxx)" | depth 25 m
AGGACGACGTTTTACTTTCTCCTTCTTCTCTTCAATAACTACAGGGTTTTTGACGTTTCTAATTACATCTAGGGTGTGACTGGTCTCATTGATAGTAGGAACTTTATTAGTTCTCCTTGGAAGTCTAGGTAGTGGTTTGAATGACTCAGTTCTAGTTTGTTTGTTAATTATATTTCTAATATTCTCAGGGATTTGGTCACCACTATAATTTGTTTGGGAATATACTTGACCTAATGCACCACCCATTTTTTCAACTTCACTTGGGGGAACCCCCAAATTTGTAAGTGCCTGTCTAAGAGCAACAACGTTCGATGCTGTTCCTTGAACTGCTCCTGTAGCAAGACTAGTTCCTTGTTGTGATAGTTGTTTTGTAAACTCTGCTTTCGCTGCAGGATCATTCTTTATCAAATCCCAAGGATTTGGACCAATTTCAACAGGTTGAAAATCACCTCTCTGTCCACCAACAGCATTATATACATTACCAAGACCACCAAGAGCAGCATCAATAATAGGATTATCTAAAAGATCTTTAGATATCTGTTCAACTTTTTCTGGGGGTGGAGTAGGAATATCACTAAAACTTGTTATCTTACCTGTATCATCTTTTGTAACCGTATTTCCACCACTAGTTGTTCTTAATGTTTTTTCACTAGTAATAGTAAGTGTATCGGTTCTAGGATTATAATGAATTTCCGATGCCCCCTGAGTACCCCATCCACTGTCACCAAAAAGTGGTCCTTTAGTTCCTTGTGTAGGATTTACAGTAGTTTGAGCACTAGGTTTATGTACTTTACCACCCACAGTTAAAAAGTCTTCTACTGCTGCTGGATCTAGACTATTAATTTGGTCTTGTGCAGCACTAGGTGTCAATTTAATTTCTGCAGGAGTTCCAGAGATAATAGAACCTGGAAGTTTCATTGCTAACTGTTTATTATAATCACTAGCACTATCAGCACTACCAATGAGAGGTGCGACTTGAGTTGCAGCACCTGTTAGTCCTAATGCTTGTCCAAGAGTACCAAGTCCACCAGCTATAGCAGTTTTAACTCCAGCAAAAGTCAATCCCAACAATGCTAGATTACCTAAGGGAGATTGTGTATCACCACCCGATACAAAATCATCTAATCCAGCATTCCTAAGTGCTTGTTGTTCTGCAGGAGTATGCGTTCCTGGTGCTTTATTTTTTAGTGCTTCAATTCTTTTATATTCATTAGAAACGGCGGAACTAAAAATACTATCAGATTTATGCTGATTCAACGTTGCTTGTTCAGCAGGTGTTAATGTGCCAGCCATTTCTTTTTGTGCTAACCTCTGAAGATATGCTGAAAATTTTGCAAGTTCTTCAGGTGTAGCAGTCTCACTAGGTTCTCCAGTGTTTGGATCAATTGGGTTATCTGGTGGTCCATCACCACCTTCACCACCTTCACCTCCCTCTCCACCAGGACCACCAGGTCCACCTTCTCCAGGACCACCTTCTCCTGGTCCACCTTCTCCTGGTCCACCAGGTCCTCCCTGTCCTTTCTTTTTCTTTTTGTTGGGATTACTACCTGGACCCCATGGGAATCCACCACCTTCAGGTCCTGTGTTTGGTGTATTATTTCTTGTTTTTGTATTCTTAGGAGTTCCAGTAAGTGTGCAATAGTATCTACCAAACTCGTCTGGAGTATTTGATGGTGGACCAGGATAGAATGCTCGATAATTTGCATATCCATTCAAATACTTTGGTTCGTTACAAAACCAAACTGCCTGATCTAAAGTCAGTTGTCCATAACTTGTAAAGTTACTAACTTTATCCCAGTTCTGCAACTCTCCAGTAATTCTTCCTAAGTTGACCATCTTTCGGTCAGACTGTCTGATATATCCAATCTGAGTAAAGTTTCCCCAGGCATACCACATCGATGACATGGGACCTAAAATATAAGAAGTATCTCCAGGTGGTTCTGCAGTTTTTATTGTACCATCAGGCATGAAAAGACCTGAAGTATCTTTACCATCATATCCAGATGAACCATCACCATCCTGATCGAAATCTGGTTGGTCTATGCCAGGGTGCGTCTCAACCGTCGTATCTGGCGATACTCTATATAAACTCTGCGTATTATTTGTAGGAACTTCTTCATGAATACTTGAAGGTTTAGATACCTTCAAATGTCTGAGTGCCTTTGAAAATGTATTAGAACTACCCATTCCTATCAAACATTGTCTCCCATAGGAGTATTTATCTGCATTGTAGCATCACTATATTCTACACAACCTTCTGGCCATCCAACAATAGTAATTCTATTGTGGTCTGCAGCATCATTGACAACTTCAATTCCATGATGAACCTTTGGATTTATCCAAACAAATCTATTCGGCATGGGAACAATCTTATCAACATCACAGTTTTGAAGCATTAAATTACCACCCCAAGATTCATCCCATGTAGGGTGAATATAATAAATGAAACCACCAAAGTCAATGTGATACCCAGTTCCAGAAGACTCTCTATCAATTCCTGGTGGTAACGTATTAATAAAAGACCAAGATGGAATAGTTTGTTCCCAATGTTCTTGATGTATATTCAACTCCTTTAACTTATCAATAATCCAATTCAACCCAGTCTTGTATGGTTCATGAATATTTTCAACAAAATTATTAGTATTCATAAAGTCTGAAATATTATTTTGTATCCATTGCCACTGTTCTTCATTGAGAAAATTATCGATGACAATTGCTGCAGTTCGGGTTGTCATTATGGAAACAAAAATATTTGTAAAAATATTTATAGTTTGCTAAATAGACGTGAATACGCACTTGGAATTTTAAATGAAGAGACTAGCGATTACTTTTGGTATGCTCTTGATGACTGCTTCAGCAGCAAATGCTGGCGGACTTGTTACTAAACATGCATCTAGTGTTCAACTGACTGTAGATGCTGCGCGTTCGACTGCTTCAAGGATCGGTTCAAGCTTCAGTATATCAGGTAGTAATATTGATACTACTGACGGTAGTACAGCAGGCACTGTATCGGCAGGCACTATCACCTCTGGTGTATATTCTCCTGGCACGATTGCTGCTACCCAAGATACTGCTGGTTCCGCATTTAGTTTCACACAATCTTATACACAGGCCGATGCTGTGCCTCAAAGTGCAGCTACCGTAGGTGCAATTCCTAACTTCGGTTCAGTTACTTCTTACACAGCTGGCACTAAAGATAGCCTCGCAGGTACTGTAACCAGTGCTGGTGTAATTACAGTAACGGCTGGCGGAGCTGGATCTAGTGCCATCGGCCAATTCGTTTCGGAAGTAACTGTTATTGACTAACTTGGAGGAACGTCATGAAGACTGCGACGAAAGTCGTAAAGACGACGACGGCGTTTGTTCTGTCTGTGGTGGGTGCAAGTGTCACACTTGCTCCTGCCCTGGCGGTCCCCGTAGTCCCAAACTTCACACAGGGCTCGATGACCAGCCACACGGAGACAACACAAACGATAACAGAAACCATCAATTCGATGGATTACAACACTGGGTATCAATACTCTGCGACAGGTTCAGGTGTAACAGCATCTGGTAACCTTTCACCAACGCCTAATACAACTAATGTAACTATTGAAGGAGTGAATTCAACATGGACAGGAGTGGGTTCAAAACCATCATTCACACAAACAAATCCAGGAGCAGCATTTCAGTTCACGGAGACTGTAAAAAGCCCTGGTCTTTCAAATCACACAATTATTCAAAGAGTAACCGAGGTCACAAGCGTCACGGATACTACAAGTATATTCTCCCAATAATACTTAGTGGACTTTTCCCATCTCAATCATTGGCAGAAACTGTTGGTGGCGTCTCCGCTACTGCTGCTCCTGTTGCTAATTCTTCAGGTAGTGTTACTAATCAGGCCATCCAAGTTTTGCAGGGGCCTTACATCACCAACACCTATGGCGGTGGGGTGCAATGTCAGGGTGCTACTAGAAACTTTACCCCCTATGTAACGGGCACAACATCAATCTCTAGACCATGGGAGGAATACTATCCATCTCCAGTATATGACATGAGAGATTTGGGTGGTGCATTTGATGCTGATGGAATTGAAATTCCAGACGGAGCACCTGATAATCCTGGCTCTATATTATATGAAGTTCCTACTAGGACTGGACAAAAAGATAACTATAGTCTAGGTGTTGGTTTCTCACTAACATGGTCAACACCTCTGGATAAAAAAGCACAAGCACTCTGTAAAGAGGCAGCAGAAACACAAATTAAATTGCAACAACAACTCACTGCTAATAAAAGATTAGACTTTGAGATTGCGAGACTTAAAAATTGTGGAGAATTACTAAAATCTGGAATTAGTTTCCACCCCAAAAGCCCTTATGCTTCTATATGTGCCGATGTGGTAGTGAGAGATGTTACTTACATCAAACCTCACGTACATGCAATTCCACCTATTTCTTCTTCCTCTTCTGACTCTTCACCGCGACAGACCGAAGCTTTGCAATCGCTTCATTCCGAATCCTCTGCTCTGCTCGGCGGTCCGATACAGATTCGACCTTAGGTTTCTTACCTCGGATTGCAGCAATCTTTTTCAAAACCTTCTTAACTGTAGGTTTGATGACCTTCAATAAAATATCAGCAAATGGTTTTGCCAACAGTGCTGAAGTGGTAGCAACCACAGCAATACCCCCAGTAGTGATAACAACACTAGTTGGGGGTAATCCATTTATGGCCTGTTGAATAATTGGAACATCTTCAACTAATCTAATACACTGATTTCCTTCTAACTTATAACCAGTAACAACTTTCCTACCACTGTCGAAGATGAAACCAACAGGTTCCTCTGATAATTGTTTCTGGGTAGGACATTCTACTTCTGCTGTAACAGCACTTGTATCTGGTGTCTTTGGTGTATCTACTTTTGCTGGTTCTGGTGTTTTTTTATCTGGTGGTGATTCAATTGGTGGTACAGGTACTTCTCTTTCAAACTTTAGTTTCCCTTTATTGTAATCAATAGGGTTGAACGATGGCACACCAGCATCACAAAATACTTTAGTGCCCTTAGGGTCAGCCTCCTCTAATCTATTATTCTCATCAACTTCATGTGCCTCAACACACCCAGGCATATCAACAATAGGAGTACCAATATCTACAACAACTGGAGCAGCATAAGGAATAGACACGGAGGTATCTGTATTCCAAGTCAAAACATCAGGAATTCTAATATCATTGATACGTAATGTATCAATTTTAATCTCTGTAGTATTAATATTAGGAATCTCTGCTGGCATCATTCATCTCCGATTCATTCTTAGTAATCCACTCTTTCAATCTACACATGTATAATCGTATCAAGTCTGCTTGATTCAAATGAAATACATCATAAGTTTCCAAATACATTTGAGTATGTCTATCTACAGCATCTTGGCACTCTTTAATCATAGAGAACCAAGGGTCTCTATGTGGAGTGTGAAACTCTGACATATGTTTGTGTTTTAATACTATTTAACAATCGTTAAATACTCCACCAACCATTGAACCTGCCTCTTGACCTGCTTTGTTACCTAATAGTAATGCCCATCCACCTGCTAACCATCCAACATAAGGAATATTAGCAACTGCAGGAACAAGAACACCAGCAGTAATAGCACTACCTGCCATCGCACCTTGACTTCGTGCTCCAGCGTCCGCCACTAAACACTCTGCGTCTTTTGCAGTTAACTTTCCCTCATCGTCAATTGCACCTCCAATATTACGGGTGCCATCCATGGTGAATTGGTCACGACGATATTCAGATCTTACTTCAGTTTGTTTGCCACCAAATAATCCATTCTTAGTTTTATCGAGGTCCAGTGACCTTTCAGATTCTAGGATTGCAGGATCATTTGCACGATACTCAATTTCATATCCATCCTTACCTGCTTTGATGGTATAAGATGAATAATCTCCCCTAGGAATGTTTATAGTAGGAACTTGGGGAACATTTGGTGGTTCAGGTCTTCTAACAATATATCCCAAAAGTCCAATATGCGATACTGCAAAGAGTGCTCCTGCAGCAACAGCAACCATCTTCAATGGTGACGTACCTGTTTCTTTTGGTTGTTCAGATTTTACTTCTGCTGGTTTTGGTTCTGGATAGTAATCTCCAGGTTCTTCTTTGTTAGTTTCCCAGTATGGTTTCATGGTAAACTTACCCCCGCTCCCGCTCCAGGAAAACCTACACCAGTAGATGGAATAGCACCACCAGTTGCCTTAGGCATTTCTGGCATTGCTGGCATAGCAGAATCAATAAGTCCAGGAAGTGCTCCTGCTACTGCTTCTGTTGCCGCAGCTGCTGCTTTCTCTCTTGCTTCTTCAAGCAAAACATCTTTGTTAAGATACAACCATGTTCCACCACCAACAATAGCAGCAGATACAACGAAAGACGAAAGTGCTAATACGTTAATTACTTTTTGCATGATGCCCTCAAAGTATGATTAATCCTATAATGAGTCCTTTAGCAAATGCAATCCACTGCAACTGATAGTTACTTAAATCGTATTTCTGCTGGACTCCACGAATAACTCGTTTATGCCACATTGCTGTGTCGTCAAGTTTCTGCTCGACGTGCCAAGCAATGCTTCTCTTTTTCTTTTTAAAAGTCATGATACCAACGTGCCATTGGCACGACGAATTTCTCTAAGTTCTTCAAAGTTTTTTTGTTTAGTTCCACCGTCGTATGACCAGGCATAACCCTCGGCAATCATTTGTTCATTCAAGGAAGTTCCTGAATCCCCAACATAAAGCCATCCGAGTAAACGTCCATACTTGCCGACACCACCAACAAGCTCAGTACGGATAACAAGATCGTCATCCCCACTAATGGCACCATCCAACTTCTCTTTGAGCCAATTCGTTGCCTCACATCCCAACTCCTTTTCCTCTAGGTCTCTTGTACGTTTTTCTGGTGTATCAACACCTGCAACACGAACTCTTTCCTTTTTGAAAAGGTCAAAACCTAAGTCAATAGTTACATCGATGGTATCACCATCAACAACTCTATTGATTTCAACTACTCGGAAGTTGTAACACGACTTCCTGCTCGGGGGTGTCATTGCTCCCATAATCTACCTCTTTGGATTCTACTGCAGATATAAAGCCAATTAATGTAATCGCAGCAGTAATCACTGCACCTGCACCCCAAACCCATTTTTCCAGTTTACGAACACGGTCACGAAGTTCTTCTGCCATTTTTTCAGCATCTTCAATTCGATGTGTCAGGAGTGCTATCTCCTTGTCCTGGCTCGCATCCTTCTGATTGATTTGGTCTGACATCTTTCAATTCATTGTTTGCCATACTTAGTATATAGACAACATAATATAAAACCCCCGCCAATAGAATGACGAGGGAAATAATGACACTCCATACGGGGTCGTTTACATTATCAAGTGGTCGAAGAATTAAGTTCATTATAAACAAAAGCAACGGAGAGTCTTGGTCGATGACACAATCTGGTTGGAGATTTTCCCATGTGCTCTAACGATGCGGGAAAAAGTACACCTGTGTTAGGTATATATGGCAAATACAGATAATCTTCACCAGTATATACACAAAATTCTCCACCCCAATTTGCATCCCAATTAGGTCCAATAAAATAAACAAAAGACCAAGAATTCGATTTAAAGGAATCTACATGAAAAGTAGATTCCATACCGAAGTATTGTATATTAGTATTGATTCTATGCAACTCTAAAGGTCTTTTTATTAGACGTTGCAATCTATACTGTAAGTCTACTGCAATTTTTATGAACTGGTAGTTATATCCAATAATATTACCTTCATCAGAGTTTTTTGTTACTAGGTAACCTCTAGTTGGATAAGTTGTACCCTGATGGTGTTCTTCCCTTTTGGAGAACACCCATCTATTATAAGTAAACTCATCCAGCATCAAAGCATTATCGGATGAAGTTAAAACATCATGTGCTTTATAGATTCTATGATTCAAAGATACATCAGTAAATTTCATTATCAAAGGTTCATAGATTCATTCACTTGGTTGTTTTTTCTTTCTCCTGAACAGGTCCTTTATCTTCATCCTTCTTCTTAGCAGGCATGACTCCAAAAGTCGCTAAAGTTCCAGTGAACACACTGGCTATAAAAGTTGGATCGATATTTTTCTGAGGAATACCAGGAACAGTTACATAATTAAGGGTCAGTATAGATGCTGACCATCCCAATATAACAACTCTCACTAGGGTAGAAACCCCCTCATCAGCCCATTCAAATTTGTTTTCCTTTTTGGTTTCCTCTTTCTTTACCATAGCATTTCTTGCTTCAGGCATTTTATAGAGGGCAAGGCACTTTTATTTATCGAGATATCCGTTTTCGACTAACCATTCACGGGTCATAGGTGTTGGATCGTAGTCAGTCCACATAGTTCCCGCAGCACAACTCTGAAGTGCTTTCATGGTCATTCCTTCAGTCTTACCTGCCCAGAATGCTTCTTTCTCCCATGGAATTGCAGATGGTTGGAATTGATATGTTTTTGAAGCAATGTCCTGCCAAATCTGAGGAACCTCCTCCTCATCCATGATGATAGCAATCATGCTGTTCTCAATGGTTCCTGCCATACAATCCTGTGCAGCGTGCCACCCCTCATGACGCATCACACTCATGAGTACATGTGGACGATGCATAAATGCAGTGTTCAGAAAAAAGTTGTTACCAACAGTATGATAAACACCACGGTGTCCTATTGGGAAATACTTTGAGTCTGCTAGAAACACATTAACTCCGACCTGCTCAAGGGCAAGGAGCATTCCGTGAAACTCGTCAGCAACACCAGTAAAATCACTATCGGGATAATAATCAGCAATGCTTGCGATACTTTCGACTTTGTTGACATCTTCGGTGCATTCTCTTAGGAGCATACAACCCATCGAATCATAAGTATGAAACCCCTTAACAATTTCACCTCGTTCACCTTGGGGGTCTGAAAGGGCAGGTAGGGCAACCGCTGCCGCAGCAGCCAGGGCAGCAAGAAAGATTTTCATGAATAATAAGCCTCATAGTATTTTACAATTCCTGATGTGTTCGTATGTCCTTGGGATACCCAGTCATGGGCACATTCGTAAATTGTATTCTGAGGGTATTTAGGCACCCCGTCTACCATTTGACTACCAAATTTTGCCATCAGTACTTTAAGTGCTTGTTCTCTTACAAGCATTCGGGCATCACTGTAACGCCAATCTGACGATGATGTCATTTAAATTGCCCCTGATACCCAGTTCCAGAACTCCAACCACCAGGTCCTTCCTGGAAGTTTTCAGAACCACCTTGGGTTTCACCTACAGTGTTCCAGTTTTTGGTTGCAATCTCATACATTTGTTGATGAATGTTTTCAGACTCGCAAGTTATCTCAGTGTGTTGCATTTCTTCCTGCATCTTAACAATAGTCTCTTGCTCCATATAATCTCTCTGTTTTTCTGTATAAACAGGAGGAGTAATATCAAACCAAGAGTCCTCCTCTAGATATGCAGGTGCAGGAACACCAATGTAAGGAGGACTATCCATTTCACCACAATCAACAATGTTCTCATCAATTGCACACTCTATTTTTTCTTCATTGAAAGTTCCTGCTTTCTTCTGAAGAAGAGTTGTCTGTGTTTCAAACACTTGCTTTACTTTTCTTTTGATTGCTTCAATCATGCTTGAACAAGTTTTGCGTGGTATTCATGTGCGTAAACTTCTCTGTAACCTTTGATTCCCCAACCCAACCAATAGAATGCAGGAACCATGTATTGACTGATGCTATATCCATGTCCTTCAAATTCTGGGAGAACTTTCTGGAAAATGGATTCGTTAATCAGGAATGCAGTCTGGCCTTCCAATGTAGACGGGTCATAACCATAATTAACTGCAAACTTACCAAGATTATTATATCGGTTTACGCTGGTCCACTGAATAAGGCCATACCCACCCCGATGGCAATCCCCATAAGGAATTCTAGCCCCTCCCTCGCATATGTTGGGATGGAAGTTGCTCTCCGATTTAATGTTTCCCAGGATCGTTGCAATTGCATTTCGGTCTCTAATTTTGGTCTTTTCTTGAAGTTTTTCAAGGACATACTGTTCGTTAGGACTGCATGTGGGGCATTCCCAAGTATTATAAAAAGGCTTAACTTCAATAGCTACAGGTTTCTCAGTAACTGGAACATCAGCTTTCACTGTTGATGCAGTACACGTAGTAGCAAGTATTGCGATTGTAGTTAAAGTCTTAATCATATAGTATAAATCTCAGACACCTCCATATGGTAACGGACCTCAGGGGGTTTGTCAAGGGGTTTATGGTTTCAATTCTTCTGTACTTATATGGGTTTTCTGGATTTCGTTATATCGGGCACACAGGTCATCACTAGATACGTGTTCCCATTTATGATAGAGATTTTTGAGTGCTGTCAGATAGTCATCACCTTTAAGTTCCCGAACTTCTTGAGCAACTATCGACTTAATAAGCACATCTCTGGTTAAATGCGTCATACCGTTTGAATGGTTTCCAACAAAGAATTCTACATCATAATAGTATACTTCACAGAACTCTCCTTGGGTGGTTTATCCGATATCGGATTTTACTATTTAGTATCGATATTCCTGTATGAGGTCCAAAACCTTATTAAGTGCATGGTGAGCACCGTTAAACCATTCTTCAGATGCTCCTTCGTAAGTACCGTTGTATAGTGTATTTTTCAACTTTAATACTTTATTATTCAACTCATCTTTACTCATGTTATTCTTTGGCATACAAAAAAAGATACTGCCTTATATAGAGCAGTATCTTTTTTCTGTTTGATTATCCTCACATATGTCCAGAAATTTGTACCTTTATTGGTTCTCTATCAACTTTAAGTTTAGGTTCGTAGCATATAGAAGGACCGTAATCCCTATAGTCTTTGTACCCAACCTGTCTTCCCTTTGTATTCTGAATGGCAGACATAAAGGTGATAAAGAGAAAGACACTAGGTGCTCCAATAATAAGTGCAGCACCGAATACATATCCTGCTAAGAACTCAGCAATCGTGTGATTTGCTGCCCAGGAAAACTCAGTTTGCGTCAAAAGTTCAATCATTACTATTTACTGTAGGTATCATAATTTTTTGCATCATCTTCTCGCTTAATCTCAGCAGCAAGTTCTTTATCAGTCTTAAGATGATGTGCTTTGAGTTCAGGATTAGGTAAAGACTTACTTAAGTCCCTACGAGACTGATTCTTAATGACGATGAACGCATCTTTATTATACTTGCGTGTGCCTTTAGGTGACTGCCACTTTTTATTGTAGACTTCACCGACATCAATACCAGAAACTGATGTACCACCAATCTCTACTGTGATGTCTTCACCATCTTCCCACTCAAGAGTTTTAATGTATTCAGTCAGTTGTTCAATAATGTGATTCATATCAAATTGGGTTATACGCAGGAGTCATAATACCACCATCAGGTGGTCCGTCATCGTCTTCATTGTCACTTAATGCGAGCATTACAAAGAACGGTGTGATAAGAAACAGAAGTGTTTGTAGCAAAACTATGTCGTATGTCATGAATTTTTTGCTGCCGCGGCAATTGGAATCAGCAACAGCAATGCTACTGCTATAAATCCCATCACCAAAGACCAGGAATGAGTTGTCCTGTGGTTAGATATGCACCTACACCAGCAATGAATCCAACCATTGCAAGTCTGCCATTAAGATTTTCTGCTTTTTCGTTAAAGAAGTCTTTCATTTTTTTTCCTCTAAGGTTTTGTTTGTGATAATAATTTTTTCACCATCATGAGTGAACTGAAGTTCATCATCATAATGCCACATTAACTCGTTGTATAAGTCATCGAGTTTCTGCATGTCTTCATACAGTTGATTCGGATTAGGCATACTATTCAAATACTCACCTTCATAACGATAGGGGACGGAACCACAGTCTAGTAGAGTTCCTCTTCCTGCTCAGTAAGAATAACACAGTCTGATGTAGGATATGCTACACAAGTTAGTACAAATCCTGCTTCAATTTGGTCGTCATCAAGGAAGGATTGGTCTTCCTGATTTACTGTTCCTGAAACCACTTTACCACAACAAGAGGAACATGCACCAGCACGGCAAGAGTAGTTCATGTCAACACCTGCTTCATCAGCAGCATCAAGAATGTATTGGTCGTCATTACACGGTACTACAGTCTCGGTGCCATCAGGTTGACGGAGAGTAATTTGAAAAGTCATAGGTTACCTGTCTTAGGGTCAAAAGATACCAAAGAACAGTTTACCAGTGATTGCGTAAGAAAGCAACCCACTAACGATTCCCATCATCGCCCAACGACCGTTGTACTTTTCAACGTATTGTTGTGGAGAATCGAGACCTTTACGATTGTAGTTTTCTACAACCATACGTGGTTCTTTTGCCCACATATTTGTTTGTCCGAATTCGTTGGTAGTTACAGTCATTTAAGTTATGTTGCGAATCTTTACACATTATATAGTATTGTTACAATTTCTGTCAAGTCCTTTTCTTTAGATTTCAATAGTCTGAAAGCATCGACTTACATTTCTCTTCATTAGCTCTACAGAATTGCTTGACATACCCATGCACATCTACCTCCATGGCATGGTGGGTATATTCATGCAGAACTCCAATAAAAACTAAAATACCCACTAACATTAAATTAATATGAGTAATTGGTGAAAGCAGAATTTTTTTAAGCATAAAAAAAGGGAGTGCTGTAGCACCCCCAGTATAGCATCTAGATATTAATTGTCTATTCAGATCAGAAGTTGTACTTCAATCCCAGTTTACCACCTACACCCAGGTCGTCAGAGTCGTCTGCGGTCAAAAATGATACTTCACCATAGACTCCGAGTGCATCGGAAACGGGTACGCCAACACCTGCTTTACCAGAGAACTGGGTATCAGTGTCAACGCCATCCACAGCAACGATCGCAGGGCCACCCTGAACGTAGTATGAAGCACCAGTGTCACCGAGAGCACCCTCGTATCCTACGTGGATGTCAGTAGTTGAACCAGTGTAGTCATCTCCAGTCCAACCAGCATTTGTTTCTACGTTTACGTAGGGTCCTGCAACGGCTGCACCAGCAGATACGGTAAGAGCAGCAGTTGCTGCGAAAATTGACTTAATCATTCTTTTAAAACCTCGTTATTTTTACTTGTGGAATTATATTACCCACAGATGATAGAAGACTCGACTTGTCTTCGTTGTTACCTTCTGTAACAATTTACAAAAGGTTAAGTATTTATACTATCCCAAGAATTGAAATTTGTCAAGTAGGTTGCTTTTCTGGTTCGGATACCCGACCGTAGTACGGGTCATAAGACATTAAAGCATCCAGTTCAACATTGGCACCATTCTGTTGCCACCAATTCAGAAGACCATCATGACTTGAACGATGGAAAATGTCAATATGGTCTGGGTGGATAGAAGACCCAAGAGCAATCTTGTACAGAAGCACTGGTACAGAGAAGGTGTTGCCTGAGTTATAGATTAAATCATCTGCAACTGCACGGGGTTTTACACCATTGTCCAGTTTATATTTCTCACCTCTGCAGTGAAGTTTGACAAGTTTTGCTGCGTGGTGACGGGAAATCACATAGGCAGCAGTAGAGAAATCATTTACGAATCTCTTG
>CEPW01117834.1_pt1 | contig 13632 bp, 11 predicted proteins | sample 356211 | NCBI WGS metagenome assembly CEPW01 (sample SAMEA2620021, study PRJEB7988) | marine metagenome | biome: marine biome (ENVO:00000447); feature: deep chlorophyll maximum layer (ENVO:xxxxxxxx); material: "saline water (ENVO:00002010), including plankton (ENVO:xxxxxxxx)" | depth 25 m
TTTATATGTTGTTCCTGTTTTTATAATATTATCCAAAATAAAATCACCATGAAAATAACTATATTCATTATTGCATAAACTATTAAAATCTATTTTATCTAATAGTTCATATATTGTTCCTGTTTTTACATTATTAATAACTGAATAATCTTTACTTATTTCTAACATACGCATAATTCTTATTTTTGTTTTATCAAAATAAAATTTGAAACAAATGTCTTTAAAATTTGTACTATTTATATTAGTTGATAGCCAAAGATTTTTTTTTGCCCAATTTAATAATTTTGATATCTCTCCATGTGTTTTTAAATTACTCATTAATTCTCCCTCAACTAATTCCATTTTTATAAAATTATCTTTACTATCTAATATTTTTGGAGTTAAAGGGAATAATATTTTGCCTCGTTTTGTTCTATTTATACAAACATTTTTATTGTGGAAAAATTTAATTACACAATCTGAAAAAAAACAAATACTTTCATTATTTTTATCTAATACTGTATAATTACATTTATAAATTTTTTTTATTCTCTCACTTAATTCTGTTAAATTACCAGAATCATACCATTCTTTTAATCTAATATATTTAAATTTACGTTTTTTTAACATAGTTTGAATTATTTCAACATCTCCTAATTCAATATTACTGTTGTTCTTATAATTATATTCTAATATTTTCCAATAATCCGTATAATCTTTTATAAATGATATTCCTGTATAAATAAAATCGAAAATAATTTCTCCTTTTGGATTTAATTCTTTAACATAAACATCGTTTAATTTTTTTATAGAAGAATATAAGGTTCCGCTTTTCACATTATTTACAAATAATGTATTTTCTTTTGGAATCACCAGTTCATCTTTTGTAAGAGAATCACAACAATTAAACATAAATGGACACTGCAAATATTCTTTTGCTTGTAATAATGAATACGCTAACGAACTACCTTCTCCCTTGTATTTATCTACCCATACAAAGGTAAATATGTGATTTGGATATGCTAATTCTAAAAAATCTTTCACTAAATTTCCATAATAACCTAATGTTATTACAAATTCCACATTTTTATTGTACCTTTCTATTATATGACATATCGCTAATTTATCACCTACCTTTATTAATGATTTATTTGTATATTTTGTTAAATCTCCTAACCTGCGTCCTATTCCACTTGTTGTTATTAAAACTTTATAATATGAATCATATAAAGAATGATATTCGTGTAATTTTTTTACTAAATCTTTTTTTATTTGTTTTTCAACATTAGGTAACTGTTTTTTTATATCTTCAAATTCTGGATACGAAAATACATAATGACCACAAATATTTATTAATTTTTCTTTATTTTCTTCAGGTTTAAAATCTTTACTGACCCATTTTATCCATTTTTTTGAATTTAAACAAATATTATAAAATCTTTCAAATAAAATTTCTTTTTTATCATTATTTTCAATAAGAGAAATAGATTTTAATATAGCTTTTGTTTCTATTTGTCCTAATTCTGGTGCAACATTTATACAATCTAACCCTAATTCAAATTTTTCTCGCATTAATTCTATAGAAACCCAATCTCCATTATGCTCTTTAGATATAAATCCATATTTTTTACATAATTGTACCATATTTTTTAATCTATCTTTTTCATAATGTCCAATATTATTTGCTTCTAATAATCCAGTACCACATTGAACAACAAAATATTTAATTCTTTTATATATTTCAGGTTTTAATTTGTTTTGTAAATCTAAAATTAATCTTTCTAATTCATCAACATCAAATCTTCTTATTCCTTCTTCTGTAGCTATTTCAAAAAATAAATTGGGGTTTTCATTAAAGCAAAAATTCAATGCTTTAATTGTTTCATTTAATCCATCTTCATAATTAGGATATTTTTTCCAAGGATCAATATGAATTACATCCATATATTTACAATCTTCTTCAAAAGATGTCATACCGTCGTCCATATTAGTGCCCTGTCCTGGACCACCGTGGTCCCTTTCTACTGAAATAAATTTTCCTTTATTTTTAACATATTCAACAAATTCTTTTGTTGTCCAATTATTTACATACCCACCATTATACTCTACCTGTCTTCGTGATGGAATAAATGTAAAAGGCAAATTAAAAGAATTTGAATATTCTATTACAGTATCTACTATATTTTTTGACATTGGTCCTAAAAATATTTTTTGATTCATATAGGATATTTATTTACTCTATCTTTAACTTTTTTTTTTGATATTTGATAATACTTCTAATACTCTATCTGAAAATTTATGATATCTTAAACAATAATCTCGACCTTCTTTTGCTATTTTATTTCGTTCTGTTTCATTATTCATATAATAATTAATTAAATATTCTAATTCTTCAGGATTTGAATAATAAACTAAATGTTTTTTGTTTTCTAATGGATATTTTATTTTAGACGGTAACAGCATTTTATCACATAAAACTAAATTTCCCATTAATAATGCCTCCCATAATCTAAAATCACCTTCCCAATTAGGTGGGTTTGCTGTTACTATAATTTTACTTGTTTTTAATATTTTAAAATATTCTGTATTTACAACACCATATCGATTAGCACAATCTACTCTACCAACATATTTTCTTCCTTTGTATTTATTAACTATATGTGGAATTATTGAACGAAGTCCAGCCCCTCCTCCACTAAACATGCAACAAACATCATAATTATATTTTATAAATTCAAATTTTTTATCATATTCTATAAAATCACTTCTTATTCCATACAAAATAGGTATTATTTCTCTTGAATATTTTATTATTTCTTTACTAATACCCTTTTCCTTTTTTACCATACTTCTTTTAAAATATTTTCCTACTAATTTTAATTTATCTACAGGAACATTTCTTGTATCTATCCAATCATTGTAATCTATGATTATATCTCTTTCAGGAGATTTTGATTCTTTCATTTTATTTACGATTTCCATATTTAATTCATTTACATTATGCCAAGGCATAGGACAATTTCTTAAAGCCATCATATAAATTACAAAATCTGCATCCTCAAATGATTCAACTAATTTTACATCATCATTTTTATCTAATGCATTATAAAATTCATATGATTCTGTACTGCTACTTTTTGGTTTATTTTGATTTTTAAATGGCCAAAAAAAATATATTTTCATATATCTATAAAAATATATTTGTATTTAAATAAATAGTAAAATTATATATAAATGCATTATTACTATGTTCATACAATTAGTTATTATGTAAATAATAATAGATTAGATAATATAACATATTGTATCGAAAATTTAAATAAAATTAAATATTCTAAAATAAATCATAATAAAAAAATATTATTTATTATTACTTGCATTTACGATGAATTAACTGAAAATATAAAAAATACTTTTGATAAATTTGAAACTCTTAACACTGAAATATTAGATATAAAAGTAATATATAGATTTAATACTGGTGGAACAATAAAAACGATGGAAAATGCTTTAAATTATGTTACAGAAAATAATATTACTTCTAATTATTTTGGTGTATTTGAAGACGATTCATTCTATAATTTAGATAATCATTTTATATTTGATTGTGTTGATGAACACTTTAATAACAATATAGATATTGTGGGTTGTCAAGTATGGGAATCTCGTTCAGATATTATCCATAAAAATGGATATAAATGTTTTAAAAAAGAATGGTGTAATAAAAGACCTAAAAATCAACTGGTTCCTTGGATAAAACAAAAACATTTATACATTAATAATGTTTCCGATAAACTTGTTGATGATAATTTAATTAAATGGATTGATGGTGCACTATATATAACTACTATAGGTAAATTAAAAAAAATAAAAAAAAAATTAGTAAAATTAACTCTTGCCCCTGAAAATAAAAAATATACTCATTGTGAGCACGGATGTAATTATGGTGAAGTTGGATTTCCTACAAGATTATCTATAAATGGATTTACTTTTATTGGTTTACAACATCCAGATTCCAATTGTATTCCTAATATTAAAAATATTTACTTCCAATATTTAAATCTTAATTCAATAGGTAATAAAACTATATAATTATCAATTCATATTTTTTAATAAAATAGTTTTAATTTTTGAAATACTTTCTGTTGCATATTTTTCTGTTATACAAGGGTCACATTTTAATAAAATAGCAGTATTAAATAATTCTTTTGTTATATGTAAATTATTTTTTGGACTATAATTTAATAAACATTTTTCATTATATACTTCACTACAAGACCCTACTTGACAAAAAATCCCTTCATTGTTTATCAATAAAATTATTTCATCTCTTGAAATTTTAAAATTTGATTTATTTATAAAAAAATAATATTTATAATAAGAATGATATATGTTTTGTGGAGGAATTGTTAATCTTATTCCGGGTATATCTTTCAAATTATCATTATAAATTTTTGCTATTTTTCTTCTATGTGATACCCATAAATCTAATTTATCTAATGCACAATTACCAATAACTGCCTGAATAGGCATCATTCTCCAATTTGTTCCTATATTTTTATGTAACCATCTAAACCCGGGTTTATGTTTTATATTAAATACCGTATCGTAATCTTTTCCGTGATCTTTTAATGACCAAGCTTTTTTATATAAAGTTTCATTATTTGTTGTAACTATACCTCCCTCACCTCCAGTTGTCATTATTTTATCTTGGCAAAATGACCATGCATTTATATCTCCCCAAGTTCCAACGCTTTTATTTTTATATTTTGCTCCATGTGCTTGAGCACAATCCTCTATTACATATATATTGTTACTTTTACAATAATCACAAATTTTATCTAATTCACAAGGCCAACCAGCCAAATGTACTAATATTACCGCTTTTGTTTTTTCAGTAACGGCTTCTTTTATATTTTTTAATGTTACATTTTGACTATTTATATCCACATCTACAAAAACAGGAGTAATACCATTCCATACACAACAAGATGCTGATGCAATATATGTTCTTGGGGTTACTATTACTTCATCTCCTTTTTTTAAATTTAAAGTTTTTAAACATAATTCTAATGCAACAGTACCATTAAAAACTGCCACACTATAATTACATCCTATCATTTTTGAAAACTTATTTTCAAAATTTTTTACCTCAGGACTTGTCCATTGATTTACTTTTCCTGATGATAATACTTTATTTACACCTTCTAACATTTTATCATCAAATATTGGCCATATATTCATATATATAAAAAATATTAATATATTTATATATTTTTTATATATTAATAATTCAACATTTCCATAAATTTTTTTAAATTATTTTTTCCTATTAATTTTATTTTACAACTTTTATTTATAGTTTCTATTTCTTTTACATAATCATAATTATCATTACTTATTACAAAATCTACTCTTTCGTATTTTTTTCTCAAATAATCAAAAACATCAAATATTTTTATTCTATAGCAAATTTTTGGATAATATATTTTGCTTTCAGGGTTATCCATCATTGTTATTATTTCATTTGCGGTTTCTTCAGGCAAACTAAAATATCTTATGTGTTTTTTATTATGTAATATTACTGTATTATTATGTTTAATTGCTGTTTCCCATATTCTTGTAAAACTACCGTCTGAATTCCAAAAATTTACTCCTTGATAAACACTATAATCGTATTTTAAAGTTATCTTTTCACACGCTAACTTACTTATACCATAAAAAGAGGTTGGATTATTTGCCTTATCTGTACTTACCGTTATTAATTTTTTTACATTATTTTTTTTAGCCTGATGACATAAATTATATGTACCAGTTATATTTACTTTTATACATTCATTCATATTTTCTTCACATATATCAATATATTTTATAGCCGCACAATGAATTACACAATCTATTTTATTTTCATCAAATATTGTTTTTACAAACTTTTCATCTTCTATCGAACCATAATATATTTTTAAATTTTTATACAAATACGATAATTCTTTATATATTTTAAATGAATGTATTATACATATTATATCCATATTATTTTTTTTTTGTGTAAGGTTATATAAAATATGTCTTCCAAGATATCCTGAACTTCCAGTTAATAATATTTTCATAATTATTATATTAATTTACATAATATTTAAATAATTATTAAACATTTAATATTATATTATAAATATAATGAAAAAAATAGCTATTATTTCTGGAACACGTGCTGATTATGGTTTATTAAAACCATTATTAAATAATATTTATAAAGATAAATTTTTTAATCCTTTCTTATTAGTTACTGGAAGTCATATGGAAGAAAAATACGGTTATACATATAAATTAATAGAAAAAGACAATTTTCATATAAATGAAAAAATAAATATTAATTTGATAAATGATTCACCAAAAGATATTTTAATATCTATGTCTCAAGAATTAAAACAATTTGCTATTATATTTGATAAACATAAATTTGATTTAATAATTATATTAGGAGATAGATATGAAATGTTAATTGCTGCACAAGTTGCCTTAATATATAATGTTCCTATTGCTCATTTATTTGGTGGTGATATTACATTAGGTGCTTATGATAATTCTATTCGTAATTCTATTAGTCAAATGTCCAAATATCATTTTGTTTCATGCGAATCTTCTCGAAAAAATTTAATAAAAATGAACATAAATTCTGATAATATATTTGTTACTGGAAATCCAGGATTATACAATATTAATTCTTTCATACCTAAAAATAAAAAACAACTATATAAGAAATTAAATATTATTGAAAAAAAATATACTTTACTTATTGTTTATCATCCAGAAACTTTATTAGATATATCTAAAAATATTGAAAATACTACTATATTATTTGAATCATTATTAAATATTAAAAATTTTACAGAGTCTAATTTAATTTTTATACATTCAAATGCTGATAATTTCAATAATCATATATTTGAAAAAATAAATTCATTAACACAAATATATTCAAATATTTATTCATATTCTTCATTAGATAGAGATTTATATTTAAATTTACTGCATTATTGCAACTTATTTATTGGTAATTCTTCGAGTGGTATTTATGAAGTTCCTTTATTTAACAAAATAACATTGAATATTGGTAATAGACAAAAAGGTAGAGAAAGAGGCAATAGTGTAATTGACTTAAATTTTAATAAATTATCAATTATAAATAAAATAGATAGTATATTAGATAATAAATTCAAAATTACTAATATAACTACTCCATATAAAACTGAAAATTCATCAGATTTTTTTTGTAAGGTATTAAAAAAAATAATTTAAATATAGTTAGTGAAATACAAATTATATGCCAATAACTATAATTTATGCAATGGGTGATAGAGAAGTTTCATATTTTTGTTTTATGAAGCTCATTGAAAAAAATATTATTCCAAAATTAATTTTATGTCCAAAAACTACAAACAATACTTATATTTCTAAAATAAAAGTAGAATTTCCTGATATACCATTTATAGAAGGATTGAAATTTCGTAATGCAGAAAACTTAAATATTATTAAGGAATTACAAGTTGATTATATTATTTCAATACTTTACCCATACATTTATAAAAAACCTATTTTTGATTTTGTAAAAATAGGTATATTAAATTTACATCCAGCATATTTACCGTATAATAGAGGTTGGAATGGTGTTTCATGGTGTATTATTGATAATACTCCTATTGGTGCTACACTACATTGGATAGATGAAAATATTGATACTGGTAATATTTGTTTTCAAGAACAATTAAAAATAGAACCATATTACACTGCTGATATTATATATAAAAAATTAATAGATATTGAAAAAGAGCTATTTATTAAATCATTACCTTATATAATTAACAAAACTTTACCTAATATTGAACAAAAAAATGAGAATGCTACTTCATATAAAAAAAAAGATTTGGATAATGTAAGAAAAATAGAATATAATGAAAGTAATGCAAAATTAATTGATAAATTACGGGCACTTACAACTAATAATATTAATGAAGGTGCATATTTTTACAAAAATGGAATAAAGTATTTGGTGCAAGTAAATATTATTGAATCTACATAAATATATTATGAATTATATATTATTAAATAAATGATAATATATAATATTATAAATGGATTATACCATTAACAATGAAGATTTACCACTTGTTATTACATTTCAAGGATTTTATTCTGGAATGATTCCTCCTTTTAAGCGACAACCAGAAGATATACCATTTTATATGTATAATATGTCAAAAAATTATAAAAATGTAAATTTTTTGTTTCTTAAAGATATTAATCAAATATGGTTTCAAAAAGGGTTATATGGAAATACTGATTTTGATGATTTGGTAAATAATATTAAAACATTTATAGAAAAATATAATTTTTCAAAAGTTATAACAATTGGGTCTTCTGCGGGAGGATTTTCTGCTATTTTAGCTGGACAATTACTTAACGTAGATAATATTATAGCGATTGATCCACAATCATTAATAGGACATGAAACTTGTTTATATTCTACAAATTATAGAAACTTTCCCGGATGGCAATATAGACAATTTATGTTAAATAAAGTATCAGATAAAAAATATTTTGATTTGAACAATTTAGAATATAATACTCCTGTTACTATTTATACAAATGAAGGTAAAGGTGGAAACCCTGATTTAGATCATTTTATGATAACTCGACTTATTAAAAATGAAAATATAAAATTTAAAAATGCTAATTGTGATGACCATGGTTTAATATCTAAAGAAGAATTAGATAAAATCTTGTTATCTTTATAAATTTAATTAAAATGTTCTAATTTTAAAAAATCATTTTCTAATACATCTCTATTCAATATTTTGCCAATAAATTCTTCAAATCGTGTTCCACATATATAGCTATTGGGTCTTAAAGTAGTTAAATGATTGTAATCTATTTTTGTACCTTTTTTCAATGAAATATTATATGCTAACGATCTTCTAACAATTTTTCTATTTTGTGTTTCAGATTTTCTAAATTTTTTTATACCATTACCTAACATTGTTTCTATTTCTCTTATTTTTTTTACAAACAAATTTAATTCTTCTGGATTTAAAGATGCTCTATGATCCGGACCAGTCATATTTTTATCTATTGTAAAATGTTTTTCTATACAATTTGCACCTACACAAACTGCGTATAATGATGCTTCTATTCCTTTTGTATGATCGGAAAATCCTACTTCAATATCATTTTTAATTAACGATAATTCTTTTTCCATTGTTTTTATTGAAAAAAGATTTAAATCTTCCGATTTTGTAGGATAATTTGAAATACAATGTAATACACATAAATCCTTTCCTCCATTATTAATAATATATTTTACACTATTTATTACCTCATCCATATTACTCATCCCTGTTGATAATATTATTTTTTTTCCTTTCATAGAAACTTTTCTAAGTAATGGATAGTTTGTCAAATCACCTGAACCTATTTTATAAATAGAAACATTTAGTCTTTCAAGTAAATCTACACTATCCAAATCAAATGGTGTTGATATAAATGTTATTTCTTTTTCTATACAGTATTTTTTTATTATACTAAATTCAGCATAGGTTAATTCTAACTTTTTTAACATATCTAATTGAGATTCATTTTCATCTGTTGTTTTTTTTTGATATTCAGCTTTTTCTGCTTCTATTGAAGATAGTTTGTTTGCTTTGAAAGTTTGAAATTTTATTGCATCAGCACCGGACGCTTTTGCTATATCTACTAATTGTAGTGCTAAATCCAGATTACCATTATGATTTACACCTGCTTCTGCTATGATATATACCATGTATATATTTACATTAATATCTATTTAAATATATACGATTAATCAAATGTAATGGAAGATATATTAAGAGAATTATCAGAAGTCAATTCTGAATTGATAGATGAAAATATACTAAGTCAAATATTTAATCGTGAAATAAAAACTTGGAGTAATAAAAATATCCCCTCTGTAGAAACATCAAAAAATACCTTTTTTAAGTCTTTTGAAAATAAACACCAAAATGATATTGGAATTATTTTTTTCCCTGGTCCATCAATAAAAAAAATTACTATTGAAAATCTAATCAATTATATAAAAACTGAAAATCCTAATAAAAATATAATTTCTTATGGAACATCAAGAATGTATAAAAAACAAGAAGTTATGAAATATATGACATATTATCAATTTGGAGATGGATATATTTTTATGCCAGAATATAATAATGATATTAATAATCTTGCACAACAAAATCCGAATATAACTTTACTTACATCTGCATACGGAAATAATAAACCAAAAAATCGATTTACAGAAGATAGTATTAATTGGATAACTAAAAATCTTAATGCAAAGCCAATGGATACAGGTAATTTATATAATATAGAAAAAGATATATCAAAATATCCTCTTACTAATCATTTCAACGCACCAGCTGCAATGCAAATATTATTATACACTGGCGTAAAAAAAATTTATTTAGTTGGTTCAGATTGCACATTAACTACTAACCAGTATGCAGAGGGTAGTGATAGCAGGATTCCTGAGAGAAATGGCAAAGTTTCTGGATATTTTTATGAAGAAAAGGAAACTAAACAAATAGCAGAACCACATTATATATATTGGATGATAAGGATGAAAGAATTTATTTCTCAAAATTATCCAGAAACAGAAATTGTTTCTGTAAACCCAGTTGGACTAAAAGGTCTTTTTACAGACATATATTTTGATAAATAATAAAATATATAAGTTAAATTTTATTATTTTTTAGCCTCAACATAAATAGACATTTTAGGCAAGGTAGTATTAAATCTATAATCTGTTAACTCTTTCATATATGATGTATTATTTTTTTGCAATACAACATCTTTAAATCCTACTTTTTCCAAATAACTTTTTATTTTCATATAATTCCACCAATTAATATGAAATCCAGTAGGATGTGATGGATGTGATGAGTATTTTTTATTAATATTATAAAGATAATCAAATGTTCCTACTTTACCTTTTTCATTAAATATTTCATTAAATTTACTTTCTGAAATGATATCATTGTCTTCCACAAAATTTACAAAATCTTTACATACTGAACTAGTATAACAAAATCCATTCATCATAAACCAATCATAATTTGATTTGCATGAACAACCGCAAGGTCCCCATAATTCAGATATATTTTCATTATTTAAATACATTTTTAATAGTTTATCATAATCGGGACATGTTATTCTAATAATACCATCTTTTTTTAACATACGATAAGATTCTTTAAATATATGTTCAACATTTTCATTTAACAAATGTTCTATTACATGACTTGTATAAATATAATCATAAAAATTTTCAGGTCTATTTATTTGTGTAAATTCTTTCAAATCATAATCTACATCTATGTCGCTTTTTTTTACATACCCATATTTAGTACTATCCAATTTTTCACAATGAGATGGCATAGGAAATACGTTATTACATCCGGAACCAATATTTAATCCTTTCATTTATATATTATTACAATGAATTATATTTAATTTATTATAATGGATTATATTTAATTAAGTAATCATTTTTAGGATTTGATTCTAAGAATTTTTTAACTTTATTATAATTATCATCTATTTTTTCTTCATTATAACATGTATATTTCATTTTCCATTTATTACCATCTAATTTCTCCCATAATAATGGATTTCTAAATTTATTTATAGATTCAAAAAATTCATCTAAATCCATATCTAAATAATTTAATATTTCTACAAAAAATCTGGTAGGAAATTCTCCATCATATTTTTTAACAAGCATTTTTCCTTCTTCTAATGAAATTTTCTTATTTCTTATTTCTTGAGATGAATCATAAGAAGCTCTTCCTAACCCAAATTTAATCCAAGTTGTGTAGTAATGAAATCCGTCAATTCTATCGTCAAATGAACTATACTTACAATAACTTCCTTCTGTACGATGATCATTTGGTTTGAATCCGCATTCTCTTGCTACAGTATAATATACATTTTGAGGATCCCATTTGTAAAAATATCCCAAATAATAAATTTTTACATCTTTTCCATTTAATTGTGATCTTTTTAAAGGCAAATATGGCTCTAAATCTTTTAAGGTAATATCATATTTTTCTATTAAATCTTTTACTTTTTCTCCAGATATTATAAAATCATTAAAATCTTCATCATCATCAACAACGCAATAATCTAATTTACGAAATGGAATTTTTAAATCATCTGCATCATTCCCATATTCCGCTTCATTTTCACCATAAAACATAGTTTTTACATTATATTTTAATGCCATTTTAAGAGCTATATTTTTTTGACCTAATATAAAGGGTTGGAAGGGATGTAATATATTTTTAAATGCCAATTTTGTTAATAATCTATGCACCCTACCGTTTGGTGTAAATAATATGTTATCAATTCCTATATTATGTATCATTGTTTGAAGATTTTTGAATCCTGGTAAAGAATAAATATGTGGAGCCCATGTTACACTTAAACAATTTGCTTTATGTACCTTACTTAATACATTACAAGCATACATACTATCTTTGCCACCACTTGCAGGAATAATTATATCATATTCATTAGAACTTTTAATACTATTAAGTAATTCATCTAATTTACGTTTCCGCTCATCCCAATCTATATTTTTTTTGTGAGAATTCACATAACACGCAGAACATATATTATCTGTAAATTTAATATATTCTTTTTTTTTATCATCATTTTTGAATTCAACACAACTGGATGGTCTAAAATTAGATATTGTACATTTCTTGCAAAATTCAATATTCATCTTTTATTATTATTATTAATAATCTTTATATTAATAATATAAATATAAAATTTATATATTATTAAATGAGAATACTAACTAAATTTGATATAAGAAATGGTAATGTTGTTAAAGGTATTAATTATGAAGGTGTTGAAAAAATTGGAAATTTTATGGATATATATAATAATACTTGTAATTATATCTCTAAAAATATAAATAGTTGTTTTGAAGTAATATTAAATGATGTTACTGCTTCTTTATATGATATCAAATCTGGAAAAAATAATATTACTAATATTCTTAAAAATAAATATGCATCACTTCCCCATATATGCAGTGGTGGTATAGTTAATATTGATGATATAAATAATTGTTTTGATATAGGTAGTGATAGAATTATGATAAATACTGGATTACACAATGATATAAATTCAATTAAAAAAGCTATACAACTGTATGGTTCTCAGATGTTGATTGCTTCAATAGAAACCAGATTTGTAAATGGTGACTATTATGTATATAAATCATATGGTCGTGATGATACAGACATAAAATTAATAGACTGGATTAAGTTTTTACTTAAAAATGATATTATTGAAATATTAATTATTAGTATGGATAAAGATGGTACATTAACTGGTTATGATAAAAATTTATTAGATTATCTAAAAAAATTTGATGATATATTAGAAAAACATTTAAGTATTTTATACGCTGGAGGTATCGAAAATATAGAAGATATTAAACAAATAGAGCAAAAATATTCATTTGTTAAGGGCGTTAGTATTTCTACATTATTTTACAGAAATATAAAATCTTCATTCCAAAATAATATTAAAAATGAAATTCAAAAT
>CEPW01128783.1_pt1 | contig 13616 bp, 13 predicted proteins | sample 356211 | NCBI WGS metagenome assembly CEPW01 (sample SAMEA2620021, study PRJEB7988) | marine metagenome | biome: marine biome (ENVO:00000447); feature: deep chlorophyll maximum layer (ENVO:xxxxxxxx); material: "saline water (ENVO:00002010), including plankton (ENVO:xxxxxxxx)" | depth 25 m
ACGACCCCTTTTTTATTGCCCACTTAATCTTGGATTGAATGTATCCTTAAGATCATCAGCGATATATGCGGAAGATTTCTTATAACGCATAATCTTTCTCATGTCGGTTACCATAGTATCTACAAACTCTCTTCTAGGAACCTTGATCCTTCTTTTAGCATCATTACGATTTACTTCATACTGAAAGTTTGTTACTGCTCTGAGTTTATCGTTTATGATTTTAGTTCCAGCAGAATTATATACGGTTCCGTTTGCATCAACTCTAGCTGCTTGTTCTAAGGTTGGAACCTGTGATACTTGTTCTTGTCGTTTTTTGTTTAACTCTAAGTAAGTAATATTAAAATTAGAATCAACTTTTAATCCCGCAGGCATCACCACTCTTTTGAAATCGTCAGTGAATAGTGTTGTCTCATAATGATGAACTTGTGCTAACTGTTCATCGCTTCCATACTTGTCCAGTAGATATTTCCTGAAACTATGATTATCTAATGGCCATTCTTCTGAAAGGTTTGTAATATTATTTGCTATAAGAATAATCCAATCGAATCTTGGATCATCATACAATTCTTGAGCGACTTGTTCTACTCTAACATCTTCACCAATTACATAGTCAGCGAAAGCAGTAAATACTGACTCAAAGTCCTTACGTAATCTAGGTCTTCTGAAGAGATTGATTACGTCAATGTACTCATCGTTAGAACTCCTATCGGTAGATCTTGAGACGTACTTGAGTTTTGGAAAGTAAGAAAAATAACCTCTGGCCATTAGTAACCTACATCGATGCCGAATGGGTTTGCACTATTAGATACCGAAAGTGGGAACAGATCTTGGAATCCAGAGGTCTGTTCTGTTGAACCTCTATTTGAGAATGCTCTATTAGAAATTCTTTCATTATAGTCTGTATTGTATATAGGCTCCAATTCTGTAAATGACATATCAATCTGGATAGAAACTGGTTGTCCTCCCTCATATGCCATCCATTCTCTTTCTGGAGCATAGTTGACTGCAAAATCAGTCAATGCACAAGGTTTGAATTTATTCACACCCAGAATATTCTTTCCTGCGGCAGTTCTATATGACAGTTGGAAAACATGTGGAGTTCCTAAGAAATATGAAGGTGCTCCTGCATTTCCTACATCACCTTGTCCACCTTCAATTCTGGTGACCTTTCTGGGAGATCCCCATTGTTTTAACGCACGAACAATAGTATTGATTCTTGCTGCTTCCTCTGGACTTCTACCAGTCATTCTATATGAGAACCTAAAACTTCTTAGTTTTACTCCACTGAACATAAGTTCAGTATTACTGTTAGAGATAACACCGCCAGTTCTACTTAAGATCTGTTCTGGAGATACTTCATATCCCATGTCACCTGCTAACTGGGATAGAATACCTGTACCAATATCCATTCTTCCAGCTCTAGTCTGACCTACTGAGGTCAAGAGTGCTGCTTGTGAAGCAAATCTACTTCCTTTATCAGCAAGATCTTTCGCCCAGTTCATTCCTAGACCACTAAGGATGTTACCTAGAAGTTTTCCTCCACCATACGCAAGTGCGTGTTTAGATACGTGTTGGAAAGCTCCGATAGCCATGTTGTTCATGTTATCTTCAGCCCAACTAACAGAGTTAGTATCATTCACATCTTGAGGCATTGGAAGATATATTCCTTTACCTATTTTTTTCCTGAGTGGTGTAGTTCTCCTTGCTCCTCTACCTAGATCTCCAAACTTTTGATCTTTAACTGCATCTGCATATGGTGGTTGATATGAGAAACATTGAACTACTAGTTGATCTTGTGCATCTGATAAATCAATAGGATATTTCAGAGGAGTCATGAAAGCTGGTTGATTATCTCCAGCAAAATCAAAGTCTCCACCTTGTATACCTGCTCCTGTGAATCTATCATTTCCGTAGATTAGTGATAGAGGTTCTTTGAGGATAGATGCAATATTTCCAACGTTATCTCCAAAACCTTCTGGTTCAATCCACAGGTCTGGATCTCCTTCACCACCAGCGACACCTTTCTGTACACTGTTAGGGTTATTTGGGAATGATGTTGGTGTTTCACCACTAACTTGTTTTTCTGCCCATTGTGGGGTTACTAGACCAGATGCTTTAGTATAGTTACCAACTCCTTCTTGAATCTGAGTATGTAAACTCTTCTGCGATTCTTCAGTTAATGTGATCTGATTCTCTACCCAACTACCATTCTTGTAGATTGGTTTTGCATTAGGGAGAACTTGTCCCTCACCATCAACAGGAAGAACCTCAGCACCACCTGTTGATGGAGTGAAGAATATTTTATATTGCTGCTTAACACCAGTATCTACCGTCTTTTGGAAGATATCGTTAGTGAGTTTAATTTCTTCTCTAACTGCTGCCATGAATTACTTTCTCCAGTTCCACGCTTTGTGTTTTGGATATTTCATTCCTCGGTTATCGTAAAATTTTTCTGTGGGCAGAAGTGATATACTTGCCCAATCCTCACTTTCAGGAACTTGATATACATTGCCCATACCAGAAAATAGATATCTGTGTAGGCTATTTTTAGGTACAGAAGCACCTCTTCCGCTATTTATGAGACTTTTTGCAACCGCATCTCTATAGTCTGGAGTTATATAGTGTAAATTTGCTCCCAGAAATCCACCTTTGTAAATTTCTAGTACAAAAGATAGTGGTTGTATATCCCAAAACTCCATCCTTTCAGGGAATGATGCTCCATAAGAGAATGATAATAATTGTCCAACAGCTAACCAACCAGTATCACTTGTACTGATATCTTTGTTTTGGAGAGGAGCCAATGCTTCTTCTAGTTTACTGATGTACCAGTCACCACTCCTATTCCTTTTTCCAGCTGATTTACGGATTTCTTCTGCAATCATTAGTACTCTATTCCTAGATCGTCTTCAGTCATGATCTTGAACTCATACTTTCTATCAGCGCAGTATTCTTCTGCTGCTTTCCACTTTGCTTGATTAATAACCCAAGTTTGAACTTCTAGAGCCCAAGATTTAGTTCTTTTCTTGGGATTCCTTTTTGGTTCTTTTAGTTGTTTCTTAGGTTTCACTTCAATGACAACAGATCGTTTTTTACCAGATGCGTCAGTATATTTAATAAAGAAGTCTGGAAAGTATCTGTGCATCCTATTATCAAGTGGACTTTTATATGGTATCCAAAATTCTTCAGATTGCCATTGACTGATATTCTCAGTCAGATCACAATATCTCATGAATTTTCTTTCCCACAGTGACCTGTAAATAATATTAGTGGGATCACCTTTGTATTTTTTGGGGTATGATGGTTTATATTTCCCCTTGTAAGCCATATACATAGTATAAAGGATAAAATTATTTAGATGTCCATTAACAATCTAAAAAATAAAACACAATTTGGATTGAACATTACGAATGATGTGTCCACCGCACAGGCAGCACCTCTTCCTAATTTTCAGGATTATCTATCCAATCCAGCTCTTAATAATCAATATAAAGTATCTCTTGATCTCACTACAGGTATTCCTGGAACAAATGATTTAAACTCTTGGTTGACTGGATGTGGAGTCTTTGATGGTCATCCACCATCAAGGTTTGATTTCATGTGCAGTGAAACGATGATTCCTGGCATGACATTAGATCCATTCATGGAGACAGGAACTAGACAGGGAATTAAGGAATATTTTCCCAAATCAAGAAACTTTACTGACATGGCTATGCAGTTTTATGTTTCTTCTGATTATCAGGCTTTGAGATTATTCCAAGAGTGGATGAACTTTATCAATCCAGTGTATAATAGTAGTGGATCTACACTTAAAAGTGGATCACCATCTGGAGATCCAGAAATTGATACCGCTGGATTTTTCAGACAAAGGTATCCCGTAACCTTTAAAAGAAATATTTCACTTACTAAGTTTGAGAGAAATGAACAGGAAGCGATTAGTTTCCAGTTTCTTAATGCTTTCCCTACTGATGTTGCATCTATTCCACTGACCTATGATAATGGTCAGATCTTACAGGTATCAGTTACCTTTAAGTATGATAGATACTTTGTCATGCAACATAACAAACCAGTTTATATTGATAAAACTAAGGGTTATGATATTGGCAGCGCAGGTGGAAAGGATCAACAGATTCTCTCATCTGGAGCACAGTCTGGATCTTCTGAGGGAGATGGCACTACTGTAAACGGAGCAACCGCTCCATAACCCCACTAAATACTAATAACTGACTTGATTACACATCATGGCTTTACCAAAAATTACGACCTCTCAACATGAGTTGGTGATCCCTTCTACTGGAAAAACGATTAAATATAGACCATTTTTAGTTAAAGAAGAGAAAGTTCTTATCATTGCTTTAGAATCGCAAGATGCTAAACAAATTACTAATGCAGTAAAACAAGTTCTTAAAGAATGCGTTATTACTAGAGGAGTTAAGATTGAAGACCTATCTTCATTTGATATTGAATATTTGTTCTTAAATGTTCGTGGCAAATCAGTAGGGGAAACTATTGATCTAATTATTACCTGTGGTGATGATGGGGTCACTCAGATTCCTGTTACTGTTCCTATTGATGAGATTCTGGTGGAAACTAATCCTGAGCATAATCAGGAAATTAAGTTGAATAGTGAATATACTCTTAAGATGAAATATCCTAGTATGAGTCAATTCATTTCCGCTAACTTCGGACTAACCGATGACGAAAACGAAGTCGAAAAATCATTTGATATCATCGCTGATTGTATTGATTTGGTATATGATGCTGAAAATGTATATGCTGGATCCGATACTTCTAAGAAGGAAAAGATTGAGTGGATTGAATCTTTGACATCTGAACAATTTCAGATGATTGAAAAGTTCTTTAACACAATGCCTAGATTGACATACACAGTTCAAGTCACTAATCCAAATACTAAAAAAGAAAATACTGTAGTATTGGAGGGATTAGCCGATTTTTTCGCCTAAGTATGTCACATATTGATCTTGTGGCATATTTTAAAATTAATTTTGCTTTGATGCAGTTCCATAAATACTCCCTAAGTGACGTTGAAAACATGGTTCCTTGGGAGAGAGACATTTATGTTGGACTACTAAGGCAACACATTGAGGAAGAAAACCTAAAAGCACAAGCTAGAGCCGCTCAAGCGAGGAACTAAATGGCAAGACGAATATCCTCACTAATAAAACCACGACGTATTGTGCAGGGTAGACGTTTAGCATCTGCTGGCAAAAAGTTTTTAAGCAAAAAATCTAAAAACTTACTAGGAATTGCTAAGGATAAGGGGAAATCATTATTTGGTGGAAAGGGTAAGACAGGTAGTCAGGTAAAAGGAGCAGTATCTCCTTTAAAACAATCTATACAGTCTATCTCACAAGTTGCCAATCTTGGTGGCGACGAGAGTAGAGGAGCAAGAACAAAGATTCAGAGAATCGTTGAGATGAGGGTGAACAACCTCATCCCAAGGTTGTCAAAAGCTATACAGAGAAGAGCAAATACATTTGATCCAGCAGAGATGTTGGGTAAAATTTTCTCAGGTGGACTGGGAGAACTACAACAATTTGCTCAAGGATTGCAAAATCTAATGGGTCCATTGAAGGAGACCCTAGACTTTGCTGTAGGTTCTAGAAAGATATTTACAAAATTATTTAAAGATCTAAGTAAACTCAAGAGCAAAGGAGTAGGAACGAACAAAGGAAAAGGTGGTGCTGGAAATATTTTCACATTACTTGGTTTAGGTGCTGGTGCTCTGGGTATCATGGGAGCTGTAGATCAGTTCAAAGAGGCAAGAGACGAAGATAAAGTACGTGAAGAGGGTGGTGTACCTACAGCAGACAAGAAGTCTACCATCATGTCGCGTGATGGTGAGGGTACTACAGGTGATGACTTAAAATTAGAGGGTGGTGATGATGAGAGGTTTAATAAAGCTGTAGAGAAGTGGGATAAAGTTCTCGATTTTATCAAAAAGAAAGCTTCAGAACGAAGAGATAGTAGTTCTGGATCCACACAAACAACCTCAAGTAGTAGTTCATCCACTACTATGGCGGGAACTGGTTCAACGGGTCCTGCTTCTTATCAAGCTGCAAGTAATGTACCTGAAAAGGTAAAACAGGATACTGCTTTCCAAGAGGGTGTGACTGAACTGGCTAAGAAATATAATGTACCAGAAGATTATTTGTATGCAGTTATGTCATTTGAAAGTGGTGGAACTTTTGATCCTGGCATGAAGAACATGGCTGGATCTGGTGCCACTGGATTGATTCAGTTTATGCCAGAGACTGCAAGGGGACTAGGAACCTCGACAGAAGCACTTGCCAATATGACTAGGACTGAACAACTACAATATGTTGATAAGTACTTCTCAGGAACTCTGAGGAAGGGTGGATCTCTGTCTGATGTTTATATGTCAGTTCTATTACCTGCTGCTGTAGGTAAGGGTGAAGATTTTGTTCTATTTGGTGAGGGTGGTGCCTACGGTGGTGCAAGAGCTTACGAACAGAATAAAGGTCTCGACGCAAATAATGACGGTAAGATTACTAAAGGTGAGGCTACTGCTAAAGTTAGAGCTCACTTACCTGAGGGGTCATCAGTGCAGAGTGGAGAGACAGAAGCTCAAACTCAACTAGACAATGGTCAGGTATTAGCACAAGTTCCTGGCGAAGGTGGAGATGAACCACAGATCTCTGTCAATAATTTACAGAGTGGGCCACAAGACCAAGGTGTTCAACAACAACCTAGAGTCATTGATGGAGTCGATTCGGATGCGAATCAGGTTATACCATTCCTGTCTCCTTTCAATGACTCTATGCATGTTATGTATTCAAGAATCCAATATAACATTATTGACGCATGAAGTTTAAATCTCCCTCAGTACTCTCAGTACAAAAGAAAACTGGTGCATCTGTCGATGATGCTAAAAAATCTATTCGTGAGTTTACTAAATTTCTAAACTTAGAATCTAGAAGACTTCAAGCAGTCAAATTGCCTTCTAAGAGGCAAATTAAGATGGTCAGTAAGTTGACCTCTTCAAATGTATTTAAAAGTGGTGGTGCTCCTCCAAAAATGCCTGGTATTAAGTTACCAGGCTGGTTAGGTGCTGTTGGATGGGGTGCTGCACTCTTTACCTTTGGTTCTTGGGGACCTAAACTGTTCCCAGGTCTAGTAAATTCGCAGGAAAGAGCTATTGCTGAAGCTCCTGGAACTACTGAGGAGAAGATTGCTAAGTTAAAAGAACAAAAGAAGGGATTGAACTGGTTCCAGAAAAATGTTCAGGGAATGGGTAGTGAGATTGATGAACAGATTTATGCACTAGAAACTGGTGATGTTAAATCTTATGGGTATAATATGACCCCTAGGAATGTTGAAGAACTTGATGGTAAAGCTATAGCGGACAAAGAGAAGATAAGGACAGCAGGAAAGAAAAGGGGGATAGATGTAGAAAAATTTGAAAAGACTGTTGATAAGTTTAATAGATTAGCCAGGAGTAACGTATTTAATGGTGGAGGTAACAGAAGAGGTACATCAAGAAGACAACGAACAACTGATAACAGCGGTGATGGTGTTATCGAAGTTGGTGATATCAAACCAGGAGGTAAGTTAGATTTCCGTGGCGATGGTTCTGGTATCAGCGGTAAATTGGTTATGCACGATGGTGCTGGTAAGAAAGTAGGTTCTTGGACAGCAACGAGTGGTGTTTATAGAACTGCTAATTCTTCCCAGGCTGATAGAAAGAACATTAGTGGTGGATATATGCCATTACCAGATGGTACGTATCCTTTGATGGGATTTGACAAACATGGTCCTTGGCCAAATCTTGAGGGCATTGGTCATTGGTCTGCTTATATCAACAACAGTAGTGGTTCTATTGGTTCTCGTGCTGGAATCATGTTGCACAGTGATATTGGCAATAATGGAACTCAGGGATGTATTGGTGTTCACTTGGGCGGCCGCCCTGGAACTCCTCAGGAAGAAGCATTTCTTGGAGCATACGAAGAGGCGGATCCTACTTCCGTAAGAGTTAACATTGCTCCTAATGCAAACGTACCCGAAGAATATGAATCGGAGAGTTCCCCCACACAGACCGCAGATAATAGTGAAGATAAAGCTGACAAGTCTACTACAAAAACTACTGCACAAGCTACTACTGAGTTGAAACCAGAGACTAAAGAAATTCTCTCAAATGCGGAACGTCGTGCTAAAGTTGTTAATAAAGAAACTGGACAGACTCAGGGCCAGGTTGAAGATATGCAACTGAGGAACCAGAAGATTGAAGCAATGAGAAAGGCTCTGGGTAGAGACAATTTCATGCAGCAATTCTTGGATCGTCAGATGGGTAATACTGGAGATATGGCTATAGAAAACTTCAGTAAAATGATGACTGAAAGAGGTCTGGGTGAAAGATTGAAAGAGATCAATGCAATGCAACATAAGAATCATGTAGATGAATCTGTTGTAGATACTCCTGACGTTGAGAGTGATGTTGAAGATATACAAGGGGTTCTTGAGGATACTGCAACAGTAACTTCAAGAAGAACTGAGAATACTGTTCCAGAACAGTATCCCAGCTATAATAAACCTGGCTTAAATAGTACAGTGTTTAATGTTCAACAGGTCCCTCCCGCAATGCCTCCTACTGGAGTAGGACAGGTCGGCGGATCCCAGGGCGGTGGTTCATATATGTCTGATGGTGGATATTCTGCCTCTGAGATCATGTCTAAAGTCTTATTAGTACAACTTTCTGGTTCATAATGTCTAATCCATTAGTCAATATTGTTATTAAGAAAGCGGGTCTCACTCCAACTAGTGATACCGCTAAAGAGTATGCAGCTGATTTATCAAAATCTATCATCTCTGTTGATTACTTTGAGGACCTTTTATCACCGTCAGTAACTGCGTATGTAAAGATTTCAGACACTGCAAACATTTACAATGACTATCAAGTTCGTGGTTATGAGAGATTAGATCTTGAGATTGCTACCGCAAATGGCAAAGAAACTTTTGCTTTTACTGATGATAGACCTCTGTACATAACTGGAATCCAAGACGTTGTTCAGAGGGAAGGTGCGGAAACGTTCACAATAGCGTGTAATACCAAGGAAACTTTTGACAATGAATTAGCCAGGTGTTACAGTAGGTACAGTGAAACAAAGAAGATCTCCGAGCACGTAAAGGATATTTTAGAAAACGTATTAAAGACTGAAAATATCAAGACGATTGAGGAGACTTCCAATACGTATGGGTTCATGGGCAACCTAAAGAAACCATTCCATACTTGTACTTGGTTATCTCCTAAAGGAGTTCCCCAAGGTTCAAAAGGAATTGGTACTTCTGGTAAAGGCCCAGGTGGAAAAGCAAACGGTACTGCTGGTTACTTCTTCTATGAAGATAGAGATGGGTTTCACTTCAGATCCATGACATCCATGGTTTCTGATACAGTTAGTAACTCTAATATGGATAATAAGAATATCCAGACCTATACTTATACTTCCGTCACCGAGGATCAAAACTCTTCAAATAAAATTCTAAAATATTTTTTCAGTAAAGCTACTGATGTTCAAAAGAATTTGAGAGTGGGAATGTATTCTAATTTTACTTTCTTTTTCAACCCTTGGGATTGGGAGTGTTCTCGCTTCCATTATAAAATAGGTGAGGAGGTTGACTCGTCTATGGGTCAATATTCTCCTTTACCTGGCGATGATCTTGCTAAGAATGCTTCCAGAGTATTAACTAGGGTTGGTGATCAGGGTATGATTACCAAAACTATTGCTCAAGACTCTGGTCTGAAACCTGCGGACATGGCTAAATCATTTGGTAGGTATAACTTGCTGTTCACTCAGTCACTAAATATTGTCATACCCGTCAATGTAACATTGCGGGTGGGTCAACTCCTTAGGATAGTTTTACCGAAAGCAACTGCCACTCAAACTGAGTCTAACCTAGACGCTGATAGTGAATCGACGGGTAATTATTTGATCAGAAGTCTAAGACATCACTTTGATATTAACGGCGGGACGAATACTACAACCTTGAATTTAATTCGAGATTCTTACGGTTTCAATTACTCAAACTAACATGGAAAACATCGAAGCACACATCAAGAAAGATCAGGAGATCCTTCAAGATCCTACAACAAATCCACAAATGCGTCGTCACATTGAGGGCGAACTGCATGAACTGGAAGTTTATGTAGAGAACCACAAAAAAGAAATTGCAGAGGGTGATCACCACGATCCAACACCACTGGAACTATTTTGCGAAATGGAACCAGATGCAGACGAATGCAGAATTTACGACGATTGATTAAATGGCAATAGACGCATCTCTACTTAAATCTGAATTTACAGGCCGTGACGGTTTCGTCTGGTGGATTGGTAAAGTTGCCAATCCTAAATCGTGGCGCGATGCATCTACAGATGTAGAGAAAGGTTGGTCATTTAGGTGTAAAGTCAGGATTATTGGTTATGCTCCTTGGACAGAAACTGAACTTCCTGACGAAGACTTGCCCTGGGCACATGTCATGGTTCCTGCTACCAGCGGTGCAGGTCAGGCTTGCCTCGGGGATAGTTCCCGTATGCTTGGTGGAGAAACAGTATTTGGTTTCTTTTTAGACGGTGAAGAAGGTCAACAACCAGTTATCTTTGGTGCATTAGCGAGAGCTTTAGGTGGACCTAAGAATGATAAGAAGGGTTCTAAGGGAACTCATAGTCCAGATGGTGATAATAAAACTGATAAAGAGATTGAGAATGCATTTAAAGTCACCAGTGGAAGAGATGCGTTAGCAACTGCTGGTGCAACAACCCTACCTTCATCTAAAACAGCTAATGCTGGTAATGGATCAAACACGGGAGACAGTAAAGCTGGTACTCCTAAAGACAATAACAAGAACAAACATGGAGCACTAGGTGAAGATGTAAACAGTAGTGAAGGTCTGAGAAGAGAAACTAAGTCATCAGAAGCCTTTGCTAATATTACTTTAGATCCTCATAGTGGAACCAATGGTTGTGAGAATGATGCAATATCTAAAATTACTCATGCTATTGGTAGTTTTCTAAAAACTATCAACGCTCTTACTGAATTTGCTGGGACATATCTTGATGCTGTAAACAATCTCCTTGCAGATATTAAGCGAATTCTTAATAAAACAACTAGACTTATTGTTGGTGCAATTAAGTGGTTGGTAAATGAACTTCGTGATAAGATCATGAAGTTTCTCAATAAAAGATTTAAGGATCTGGTAGGACTTATCGTACCAGAACCACAGAAGAGTCCTATTGTTCAGGCTCTAAAAAGAATCATGGACATCATCTTCTGTCTTTTTGAAAAGGCAGGAATTGACATCATGGGTTGGATCAAAGGCCTACTCAAGGATATGATTGGTAAAACAATCAATGCTACTGTATGTTCTATTGAACAGGCGGTTGCAGGTATCTTGGGTAAGTTGAATGATACTGTTATGAAACTACTTAAACCAATCATGGAAGGATTGGATTGGTTAAGTGGTATTGTTTCTTCTATTGGCGGTATATTCTCGAAGGTAAGTTCATATGTCAATATGATTATGAGTTTCCTCTCTTGCGACTCATTGCAGTGTGAGGAATATGAGGATTGGTCTCAAGGATGGGGACTATCCACAAAAGCTGCTGGTAAAATGTCATCCGTTCTTGATAATATCGAGACCATTAATAACTTGGATGGATATGCTGGTGATGGAAATCTTTCCTTCCTCAGTATGTTGGCTGGAGATTCTGGTATTGATGAGTTCTTTGATTGTAACGAGAAAACAAATAATCCACAGAATCAGGAAGATATTGGAAATGTTATTCCGCCTGGATTCTATTATGATAAGTGTATTCCACCAATCGCTCAGGTGTTTGGTAGATCTAGGAAACCTGCTAAACTTGTTCCTATCGTTGCCGAAGATGGAACCATCCTTACCGTAGTTATTGTTGAATCTGGTAAAGGTTATGAAGAAGCTCCAAGAATTCAAATCATTGATAGGACTAAACATGGTGGAGGTGCAATCGCTAAAGCAACGATTGATGATGAGGGAAGAATTACTTCTGTCTATCTTGTGGATTCGGGTATTAACTATTGTCCTTCTACTGGTGTTGTTCCTCCTAAGTATCCAGTATCTGAACCTGAGGACGGCATTGAATGTTCCGTTGACTCCGATTGTCCACCAGGCCAAGTCTGTATCAATGGAAGGTGTCAAGATCCAAATGAACCAAGCAGACCTGATGATGACAGTCCACCATTCATTACATTTACCACTCCTGCTGACAACGCGGTAGGTGTGCAGACTGGTGTAACTGTAACCATGTCCTTCAATGAACCAATCAATAAGGGAACTGGTAGCATTAGTATCTACGAGAGTTCTTCAGGTGTTCTACACGAAGAAATCGATGTTACTAGAAACCAGATTACATTCCTATCTGATACTGTAATTGCTGTTGATCCTTCAGTAGATCTTAAGTCAAATACAGAATATTATGTTAAAATGACTAGGGGATCCTTCAAGGATCGAGCAGGAAACGTATTTGCTGGTATTGGTCAAACTGATACCTACAACTTCACCACAAAGGGTGTCGCTGGAATTGGTAGTGATCCAGTTGGTATTGTTACCAACATTATCCCTGAGAAACCTGGCATTGGATATACTGATGGGGACACTGGTGACGTTGGTGGATGTAAATTTGAATTTGTACTTACTGATGGCGGTTCCATTGTTGGAATTAAGAATCTTTCTTGCAACAAGAAGTTCAAATCGAATCCACCTATCACCATAAATACCAATACTGGACTGGGTGCTCAGTTAGTTCCTGTCATCTCGTACTCTCCTGACTTTACTAGAGACATTGGAGAGGAACCAGATCAGAAACTAGTAGTCGATGTAATTGATTGTGTCTAATGAGCGAAACACAAAATCCACAAACAAAGGAATCATTCCAGAACTGGCCTGGTTATAGGATAGAGTCTGGTGTTAAAGTCCAATCTGGTGACCTAAAGGGTAAAGTTAGTGATTACAGTATAATTACTGATGAAGGTCAAGGAGAGACATGGTATAAGGATGGATACTACAAGCATGTAAATCATGGTACAAACTATGAGATTTGTGGTACTAGATTGCAAGAGAAAGATTATGCAAAGATCCTGACTGCTGGATCTGGACATATTATGTTGGATGCACAGGACGGTGACATCATTTTAAAGGGCAGGAACATTAGAATTACTGCCACAGATGGTTCTGGTGAGGTTACCATTACCTCAGGTAAACATATTTTTCTGAAGGGTGCTGTTACTCATATTCGTGGTACTAATATCAATATCTTAAGTACTAATAACTTGTCTATGGGTGCTGCGTTTGTTGAATCAACAGGTGCAGTTGGTAACGAAACAGGAACCCAGACTGATTTACTCCAAGGATCTTTCCTTGGATCGATATTTAAATGGTTAGATAAATTTAAGGATTTTCTATAATGGCTTCTACCGTTTCAATTGGAATGTTCGGTGACAAAGTAGTCATCGGTGCATTAGATACATCTTTTTTGACTGCTAACGCTAGACTATTCCCTGGCACGTTAGTTGCTAATGGACCATGTTACTTTGGTATGCCAATGTCTGTT
>CEPW01161061.1_pt1 | contig 13610 bp, 23 predicted proteins | sample 356211 | NCBI WGS metagenome assembly CEPW01 (sample SAMEA2620021, study PRJEB7988) | marine metagenome | biome: marine biome (ENVO:00000447); feature: deep chlorophyll maximum layer (ENVO:xxxxxxxx); material: "saline water (ENVO:00002010), including plankton (ENVO:xxxxxxxx)" | depth 25 m
ATACTTAGCAACCATTAATGTACCTTGATACATAATTCCGTAGTCCGAACCAGAGATCTCAGTTGTCATGTCCATTAATTTTACTGTACCAACAGCAGATTTATGGAAGACAAGACCAATAGTTTTACTATCGTCACCTGAGTAGGTGTTGTTAGCTCCACTTGGGTTTGATGATACGTTTGACTGAGGTACGTTGTTACTCATCATCACTGGAATACCAGCAATCTGTTGTACACGACCTGATGCAAATGAACCATTTCCACCTGGGTTGAAGTCAACATCTACAGTTCTTGTAGCTGATTCAGCTAACTTGTAGTACTCAGCAGGTGGTAGTACACAGAAACGATCTGTTGGAGGGATGTCTCTTTCATCAAACGCTTGTGCGATGTCATAGATAGCTGCTGCTAGCTCATCACCTGTTACGGCAGCAGAAGTTGTGTTACCAGAAGCAAGAGTAGAAACTAATCCACCTGCTCCACCTGTAAGAGTTGTTGAAGCTCTTGAAGCATTAGCAATTACCTTCGCTACGTTCTGATCATAAGTCTTGGCAAGTGCCTTACCTAATTCATCAGCGTATGTAGCTCTGACATCGTAGTGATTCATAAGCTCGTCAAGATTGCTGACGAAAGCTTGTGATATTAAAAGATCATCAATAGAAATAATCTTTTCATTTGCCAAGATCTGGTTTGCACCAACTAATGGTGTTCCTGGTGTGTGATAGGCAGCAGTTGCAGCACCTGTAACAGGGAACTGTGCTGATTTACCAGAAGTAATAGTTCTTACAGAATGAAGCTGTTCGTTGAAGATGTTGTTTCTAGCAAAGGCTGTTAGAACCTCACCTGAAAACACTTTCAGAAACAGAGCTTCAAAGTCTGTTCCACTATTGTTTACCAGACCAAGGCGAGATACGGTGGCGTTAGCCATAATAAAACTCCTTTGGATTGATTAATAATTTGAGAAACTAACTTCACTACTGTCTGTTCTCTCAAGTGTTATCTGACGCATCAGGCACTTTTGATATTTAGATTTTCGTTTTGTTGAGTTTATACTGAACCGCAATTCCACTTGCGTAGTGCAAGAGCTTTGCGTGTTAACTTACCATCTTTCTTTAACGGCCCTTTTACCTTTGACATTCTTGCACAAAAAGATTTTCTTCTTGCTTTTTGTCTAGGAGAAAGACCTGTCTTTTTAGTAACAGGAGCTTGCAAGTTCCCACCTGTTGCTCGGTTGTATTTCCTACGGCCAGAAGCAGTAAGACCCCCAGTGGGATCTTTGTCTTTTTTGGTAAGAGATACTCCCTTAGACATAAAGGAAAGATAAGCAGTTAATTAAAATATAACACTCTTATGCAAGTCTTAACTTTTTTCTGTTTTTATTTCTTCTATGTTGATAACTAATTTTTTTTGGGCCTGTCTTTTCTCTTTTAAATCTGGCCTTTTCTTTACTACTCATTTCACTGGTAGTCTTTGGTGTTTTACTACTAATTCTTTTTGATGGTCTACAAGCAGGGTAGCCACGTTGATCACCCTTCTGTCTTCCACAGGGTTTACCTGTTTTAACATCTACCCACTTTTCTTTGAACCATCTGGTAAGACTCATTTGCCTACTTCTTTTTGTGCAGCAGTATGTGCAGCTTTAAATGATTTACCTTCACGCATGAGTTTTTTCATAAGGTTCATGTGTTTAGGTGTGTGATGAACTGAATGTGCCTTCAGCTTTTTCATCTGGCTAAGATTAAGCTTTGCCATTTTTCTTTTTTTTTGACTTACGAAGAAGCATCAGATCTTCTCTAGTGATTTTGCCATCACCAGTTTTATCTAGTTGTTTTTGTTTTTTTGTTAAAGGCATGATTAAGTTTTACGATAACCTCCACCACGTTTCTTATAGGTTCTAACCAACCAGGCATTAGCATAAGCAGAAGGATAGACTCTAAACTTCTTCTTTGCTTCTGCCTTTACCCTTGAATACAATTCTGGGTTGGTTGGTTTGTTAGCCATAATTAACGACCAGTGTTAAATACATCACTATTACCTAAACGTCTTTGAACATCTTCGGTGTATGTGACATCTTTACCATAGCGTGGATCTGACATAGCGGTAACTACCTCATTTGTAGATCTGAATGGTGCAGGTCCACTTTGAGAAGCACGACCTGTTACTAAGTTTGGTTCAACACCCATAGCATTGTTGTATTGAGAATAAAGACCTTGTACTGCAAACTTAATTGCAGTTGCATTTCCTGTTTCTGTTAAAGAATTAAATTCATTAACTTCATTGGCAGGGAGGTTGTCAACAGCCCATGCCACCATCTTACTGTAACTATCATCACCACCGACAGAATCTTTTATACCCTGTATCTGAGCAGAAGCAATATCTTCTCCTGTTACACCACCATTTCTTAATCCATCAAGATAGGTGTCAATAACTTGTCTAGAGAAACCTGCTTCTCCTAGCTTTGCGTAATCATCATCATTGATCTCACCTGTCTCTGTAAACCTGTTAGAGATTTCCTGTGGATCAATACCGACTTCTTCTAATACAGAAGCAAGTCCATCTCCATAATACTCTTCAGCATCAAAGTCAGATTCTGTTGTTTCAGTTTCTTCCTGTTCTGAAGTTTCAGCCTGATCTTCTTCTGTAGCTGCACCTAACTTACCTTCAAGTTCTTTGTAACTAGCGGCTAGATCTTCTACTGATTTGAACTTTCCTAAGATAAGACCGTTCTCATCAGTTTCATTTTTTGCAAGAGTTTCTAAATCTTGACGAGACATAGGGGGTGTCTCGGTAACATTTACCTGGGATGATGTCATAATATTTTGTTAACTATAAGTAAGTGTACGACCATTTTTAGTTTCGACCACCTTTGGTTCATTTGGTTTTGGTTCGTCATTTACACCAAGTTTGCTTACTACTGCTTTTGCAGGTACAAACTTTCCTTCTTCATCTCTCTCTCTAGGTTTCTTGGTTGGCATCAGTTTCCTCCGTTAGTTGTTGTGCGTTTGCATTTTTTTGAGGATCAAGCAATGGTGATCCAAGAGCAGCAGGCCCAAGATGTTGGATAAGCTGCTGCTGTTGCATGGCTTCCATCTCTGCCTGTATCTCTTCTTGTGTCTTTACTAGGTTAGCAGTATCTATGCCAATTGAATTTGCCAGACGTTTTATGGCTTCATCTACATTCATGTACTGTCTCATAATATCTGGCCCTAAAGCTTGTGAAACCGTTCCAATAAATTCAACAAGCTTATTGCGATCATTACCACGACCAAGCCCTTGAACACCTGTCACGATCTTGGGTTTGACTATTCTATCTGGTAGTTTTGGAGCTTTACCAGAACGTACAAGCATGTGCATCCTACGTTTTAAATATGGTAGTTGAAACTCTTGAGTAAGTATGGAGTAAATACCACCAAGACTGTTCTCTAGTTCATTAGCCATCATGGTAACTTCTGCTGCTGTTACTCTCTCTGCATCTCTCTGTACAGACCTAGCCATAAGGAAAGCATATTCAAGTCTAGATTCAATACGTTGTATTGCAGAAAAAGATACATTAAAATCTGCTCCTTTACCAACCTGCATGACAGAAATATCTGCTGCACTTCCTTCTCTTATTGCACCATTAGGAGCTTTGGCTAGTGTTGCTGCTCTGGTTACACCATTAGGATTTACAAGGAATATAGTCTTGGCTGATGCTGCTGCACCTTCTATGATTGCTTGCATCAAAGCTTCTAAACTAATCAAGTCTCCTCTGTATTCTTCTACATAACCTCTTCCATAATCTTCTCCATCAATGCGAACAAACCTGAGAGTAATCCAAGGTGATACTTCTACTTTTGATCTACCATCAGTACCTGGTATCTTTTCTCCCTTACACTCCTGATACCACATAAAGTCATCATTTACTCTTCTGACATATGTGTATATATCAAGGTCACTATCCATCGTCTTTTCATCATAATTTTCTTTCTTCTTGATCTGTTCTAAGAACTCTGGTGACAATGCATTAGGGTTGACTGATTCCTGTGTAATAATTTCTAATACATTACCTACTGCATCTCTTTTACATACAAACTTTGATAGTGGATATACTTTCAGTCCATCATCTGTGAGATAGAGAAGAACATTCCCTCCAACGATCAGATGTTTCAGTGCTTCAAACATGGCAACTCTGTCGTTAGAGATCTCTATCTCATTCATCAAAGCTGTTTCTATTGTTCGTAATCCTTTATCTATCTCTGTTTCTAAACCTTCCTGTCCTTGCTTCAGCAGTTCAAGACTGTCAATACTTAGTTTGAAGAAGGCAGTAGATGGTGGTAGTAAAGCAAATAAAAGTTTAGATGCAAGACTGTTCACACCTCTAGCACCTACAGCTTGAAAAGGTGTTTTGATCTTTGCTCTTGTACCTGTTGTACTTTCTGGTATGAGACTAGGAATTGTAAGTTTAGAAGATTCCTTTGCTTCTCTATCGAAGGTAGATCTTGCACTTTGTAGTTGTGCGTATCTACCACCTGCTGTTTGTCCTTGTGTTGAGTACTCCATAGTTAAGCGTTTCTAGTTTTCCGACCTGTGATACCTCTTGAAAATTTCTTCTTATTAAAATTACGTTTTGCTCTTTCCTGATTAGCTGCTCTTCTTTGTTTGTCAGCACGACTCATACCACCACTTTTGTTTGTTACACCTGCAATGTTAAGAGAGTCACCAGGATTACTCATACCTTCTTTATTCATCCTTTTAATCTTAAGTTCTTCTGTAACTTTTGCTGTGTCAACAGGATCATCTACACCAGTTTGCATACCAGTTACAACAGGTGGAGAATCATCGAAAGTAGTTTTTGGTGGTGTCGCTGCTCTTGCACCTCCTCCGAAGAAACACATAGTTAATACCTCAAGTCAGATGTACTTTGATTAGGATTCAAAGGTATTCTCAACATAGCTGTACCAAGTCTTCTTGCTCGACTTTGCCTTTGCCCTGTTCTTTTTCTACCACCTGTAGTTGTAGTTTGTTGTCCAGATACTGATGGTCTGTTTGTACCGACAAGAACTCTTTGAGCAGTCTGCTCTGGCTTTGGTGGTGTTGGTCTGGGTTCTGGTAAAGGTGGTGGGGATGGTCTTCTTCCAACGCACATGGCTAATTCTCCAAGACTGATTCAGTGAGCATGGTGTCTTTTTGTCTTGCCTGTTGTTCAATTAAATAATCAACAACAAACCTTTGCCCTGCTCTATACCATACCTCTCTATCAGATAAAGACAAATCAGGATGACGATTAGGAAAGATTTGATCTAAGGCAAAAATCAATTCATCTGTAATTACTGGTAGCTTTTCAGATGACATGATTTATAAGATTTATATTTAGTATATGTCAATTTATAGAATAAAGTATAGCAGTATATAATTTCTGTGATAAGGTGAATATGCTTATCCAGGCAACGAAAAACGCTAGCAATCTACCACAGCCCGTATTGCTAGTGTTTTCTTAAAAAATGAACTGTTTTTGGTGCGATTCTGAACTTATAGTAAGTGGTGAGATTGATGTTGATGAATCTATGTCAAACTTATACCCTGAGTTTTCTGTAAGGACTAACTTAAATTGTCCCAAATGTTATTCAGAAGTAGAAGTGTTAAAGAAAAGAGATGCCTAGTGTTTTTTATGGAGTCCAGAGAGATACTTCACCTGTATCAAAATCAAAGTCTCCATCTCTCAGTATTCTTGCAAGCTGTGCATTAAGAACAGCATCAGCAAAGTTATATTTCTTTTTTTCATAGGCTTCTACTACTTTCTCCCACATCTGTTCTAGCGTCTTAGCTTCACCTAGAATCTTTTCTGCTGTAACTGGCCCTACCTTATCAATACCAAAGTAGTTATCAGTACTGTCTCCTGTAAGAGCTTGTATCATCCAATGTCTATCAGCCTTGCGTTTAGTTATAAGTTCCATGTCATCACCTGCAAGCAGTGTACAAGGCACAGATCTCATGTCCTTATCAACTGAAACTATTATTGGGTTGTCATATTTTTTTGATGTTGCAAGAATAGCCATTACATCATCACCTTCTAAACCTGCATAACTTTCAGACGTATATCTTTCTCTTACCCCTTCAATAATTTTACGAAGACCTAAAGGTTTTCTTTTGTGTTTTCTATTAGCTTTGTATTCTGGATATATCGTATGTCTGAATGTTGGATACTCTGTAAAGCACATGACAACATTTTTATCGCCTTCAGCAATGGTTTGATAATGTGCAATCCTACCATCAATCATTTCATATACATCTCTTTCATCTGCATGAAGTGTGTGTAGGTTACTATCCCACTGTATGTCCTGTTCACAGGCACAACATGAAGAATAGATAAGCCAATCAGCGTCAATAAGTAAAGTCATTAGTTTCCGAAATAAGTTTCCATAGGTACTACAAGTCTTCCTGTCTTTTCGTCATACAATAATTTATCTACTGGCCCTGTCATTCCTGTGTGTCTATTCTTCAATACTCTTAACTGTAGTTCTGCTCTCTCTGCATAGCTTTCCGATTGCTGGTTTCTTTCACAGGCAACCACCAAGTCACTTAATTGTGCTATTGAATGGCTTGACCTCAGATGATTAAGACTAACCTTATTACCCTCCTCATGTCCTTTACCCTCTGGTCTACGCAAGTGAGAGACAATAATCAAACCTATACCAGTAGATTCAACCACCTGTCTAAGCTTGGTACAGACCACATCCAAAGCTCTTCTTTCATCAAGGTCGCTGATACCAGAAACAACTATTGTTAAATGATCCAAGATAACAACATCAACACCTTCTGCTGTAGCAAGATACTGTATCTGTTCAACTAATCTATCAGGATCAATAGAACCAAAGTGATCATACAAGAATAGTTTTCCTGTACCAAACAATCTGTCAAATGATTGTTTCAACCCTTCTGTTTCTTCTACATTATCCTCAAGATGCAGGGGTTTATTCATCTCTACACCGAGTATCCCCTGCATTGTTCTTTGTACCGATTCTTCAAGAGCTATATAACCTACGGTCAGATTATTCTTCATAAAGTGATGTGCAAGTTCACGACATATTGTTGACTTACCTGTTCCACTACCTGCTGCTATACATAGCATCTGTTGTTTACGAAACCCTTTACAGAACTTATCTAATTCTGGAAAAGGAAAAGAACAGATACTGTTACTGCCTTTCTTTGTTAGTTCTGTCCAGAGGTTAGATGCGTTAAGGATGCCATCTGGTCTAACAGGTGTTGCTTTCCATAGCAGATCTCTAAGTTCTTCCCCTTCACCTGCGATGAGCATTTCATTAGCGTCTTTTCTAGGTAATCTACATATTGCTGCCTTACCAGGAGGTAAGATTTTAATTGCTTTTTCGGCAGCAACCATGCCAGGCTCGTCACTGTCAAAACAAATTACTATACGTACAAATTGAGATAACCATTTCAGATTTGCAGCTATATATTTATTAGCTGACTGTGATCCCGAAGGTAAACTTACTACAGGGTACTTGTTATTTTGTGCTTGTGAGACTGACATACAATCAATCTCTCCTTCTGTAATAGTGACAAACATATTACCTGTATTAACTTGTCTCCATAATCTCTGACCCCATAGTTGTAGATCACCTACATCACCAAGCCAGATAAATTTTTTGTTCTGAAATCTAATATGTTGTGCGACCTGTCTACCTAATTTGTCTTCATAGGTAGCAACTTGTACTGGCTGACCATTGTGTTCAGACGTTCCATAGTTAAAGAGTTCACAGGTTTCTTTTGTGATCGCACGTTTAGGTAATGCTTTCGGTGTAACAAATTTAAGTAATGGTTTCTTCACTGATTTAACAAAAGATTTTCTGGGTTTATCTTTCTGTGGTTGCTGCGTGTAGCCACAACCAAAACAGTAACCATGTCCATCATCATAGATGGCTAGGTTATCTTTGCTGCCGCACTCAGGGCAGGGTTCTTTCCTTACATACTTGCTTTGTGTCATCTCTCTCCCAATGTTTGATAAGACATTCGAGTTCTTTGATTCTCTGTTTTGCGTTGTCAATTTTTTCTTTCGTTTTCATTAATCCATTCTGTAGGTATTGAGCCATGACTCCAGAGAAACCCATGCTTAGTAGCCCAAGCACCATAAGTTAAACTTCTTTTGCCACGACTCAATTTTGCTTTGCTGTTCTGAAAACAGAACCTAATGTCTAAGTCGGGTCGTTGCGTCTTGATCGCAATATGTTTTCTGCGGTCTTCCTTTGAGAAGAAGCCCTTAGTTTCAATACAGATGCCGTTGTCAAGGATGAAATCAGGCTTATAAACGCAACTGATTTGGTAGCTAACATCAAGTGTTTCATAGGTATAGGGAACTTTATTTGCTTGTAATGTAGCTGCTATTGCAGCTTCAAACTTACTTCTAAAATTCGTCTGCTCCGACTGTTTCAAACCCTGCTTTTGCTTTGGGTTTCTCTTCTTCGATGGTTGCTTCTTCTGTTTCAAAGCCATAGCCTTGTGCGGTTTTTGTATATTCGACATGGTTGTGGATGATAACAGCCTCTGGTTGGATTTTTATGCCAACACCAAAGCTAGGATTTTCCCACCCACTGCAACGCATATTGACCTGACCAGTTGTACCTGGACCACACTTGTTTACCTTCTCCTTCTGTTCTTCTGTCATAGGAGAACCATCTGCATTAAATAAAACAGGTGGTCTTTGTTTCCACTGTGTACCATCAGCCCTTACTCCTCCACCTTTCATCTTGGTTTTGATTCTAAAGTATGGTTTGCCATCAATATCCTCATAACCAAAAGGTAATGGTGCAAGCTTGTATTTTTTATTAGGGTTAGAAATTTTGAGTTGAGTCTTCCATCTTTCAAGAAGTCCATCTAATTGATCACTTATATCTTGTGATTTTTCTGGATCTATAAGACATTCGACCTGCCATATACCTGACGCATCAAACTTTGTGTCGGGTTCTACCAGCCATGCGAATTGAAATAGGCACACTGGTGTTGTGATGTTGATAATTTCTGATTTAATCATTTGGAAATTTCAGTTAAAGTTTTCTTTTATTTGCATCCATGTTGGATGTATCACTGATGGTATCGCAGATAAATTACTTGTCACGCTTTTGTTTAACTAAACACATATGGTGCTAATAAAACTTCACATACATCAAAATCCCCTATGTCTGGTGGTATGGGTAACTTGCTTGAATCTTCTAATTGCTTTACTGCTTGTTGATATAAATCATCTAATAAATTTTTGCTATACATATCAACAAAACTCTCTTTAACATAACTTATAAATTCTTCTATGTGTGCAGCAGGTGAACCAAAACAATCATGTATCGTACAGAACTGATTTAGACCACTAGCTTTACTTTTTGTCAATGCTAAATGTACATTAGCAGCATCTAAACTATGAACAAAGTTTGCAGCAAAACTCTGAGTAGATTTTCTTTTATCCACTTCCTTTGTATCAGTAAGAAGTGACAACTTTACAGTACTTGTATGCAGTTTCGTGCGTATTCTTTTCATATTAAAGTTGTAATATTGCTGCTTTACATAAAAATTAGATGGTGTAATCCATGATATATTTTTTTCTTCGTTTCCAAAACATCTTGCAATGTCTGTTAAATATTTCATTACTGTTATACATTTAGGGCTGATATTATTTACACTTTTCTCTATAATTTTTGCAAGATAATGATTATGTAAGAAGCAATCTTTATCCCAAGACAACTCTTCGTCACTGCTCACAAAGTAATCTCGAACAGCACTTGCAATACCAAAGGTCTTGCCACTGTACGGAATCATCATTACAGGTTTTTTTATCATCTTTCTTGTAATTAATTGGTGATGCTTATACCAATCTTCAGCTAGACATTGTTCATCACTCAGATCACGAAGCTCTTTTATTACCTGATCTTTTACATCTTCATACAAGTCCTCCACCTGGTCGTAGTTTTTAAGGTTTACTTTTGCTGCAAGATTATCATCAAGAGACATAGCTGCAAAATGTTGAAAGCCATTATTTGTACCGTCAAGTAATACAGGATGTTTGCTTACATAGCCATAACCCTGTTCTAATAGCTCGTTAAAGTCCAAACACCAGGCAAGAAACTGCCAAGGTTCTTCTGCCTTACTCCATATACTGATATAAGATTCTGGATTGCTTGCTATCTGCCTAGCTAAAGCTTCTCCTTCTGTTTTAGACCATTCAATACGTTCTTCATAACTGTATTTGCTCATACCCCATGAGTTAGCACCTGCTATACCTAACCAATTCTTTGCCTTTTCATCTATTATTGCTGCACCTTCAGCAAATCTATGTAAAGATCTAGCTAAATCATTACCCTGTGGATTGAAAATACCTGATACATAATAGATTCTGCCTGTAAAATCTGCCTGTGTAACGTGCCAGAAAGGTTCTTCTGCAAACTTAGTAGCAGTATCAAGCAACATAATACATTGATACCTTTTCATACGATCATGTGCATTTTGATCATGTCTTAATACTTCTTCTCTTCTCCACCAAGATCTTGAGTCTTCATTAGTATCAATATCATATGGCTTTGGAGTTTGTGGCAGTGGTTCAGCATCTATCAGACAACCTACTTCTATACCTCTATCCCAACAGCTTTGAGCAATATCTAGAACAGTTGTATTTATCTCCCACTTTGTTTGTTGAAGACAATTCAATGCTGTATAAAGTGCTGTTGGTTCTCTTTTTGTTACTTCTTCATGGTAAGTAAGGTCTTTTGATTTGATTGCCTTGATATGTCTTAGTCTTTTTGTATGAAAACCACCTTCAGTGGTGCTAGTCCAATCAATGGGTTGTTCTACGCATGGTTCATACAATGGATAACAAGCTAATCTATTTTTGCGTTGTCGTTTGATCCAATCCATAGTACCTTGAGTAAATTCAACATATGTTTTTGTTTGTTTACCTGATCTGACAGTAGAAAGTTTTACCATCCCAACAGCATTAATCATTATATCTATAAGCTTCAAACCAACCTTAAGTTTGTCCTCCTTTGACCACGATTTAAAAACAAAACCTCTGTTTCTCATGTGACCCATCATCATGTTGCGTCTGTACCTTTGATGATTGGTATCTGATATATGTTTCTTGACGTTTGTAAAATGTTTTTTATCTTGCTGTTCAAACAAAGTAAACCTTTGCTCATCCTCCAGCATATGTCCTACCTGTAATGCTGTCTGTGTAGCTGTTTTGTTCTGGGAAGCACCATCAATAACACCTTTAAAAGTAATAAAAGCAATAACATCTACATCTTTAAATTCATGTAGCTTGATTGCCGCTGTAGCTTTTACCCCTGGTGTACCTCTCCAAGCCCTGTTAAGGAACTGTTGTATCGCTTCAACAAAAGGTAGAAGACCAGCTTTAATCATGCTCCTTGCATAATCTGTTTCTGATTCTCTACCTTTGGCTAAGTTGTTGTTAATGTTGCGTTGTCGTCTGTCAAAACCACGACTCCACATCCGATCTTCTAAATCAGTTTGCTTTGTCATTAGAGTATTGAGAGATAAGTTCTTTTAAATCAGCTAGTAATTCATCGCAGTGACCACGCATAATATCAAGAGATTCCTTACCTTCATCAATAAGCTTGGCAAGTTCTTCCAAGCTGTACTCTCTTGTACTGAAGTTCTTGCCACATTCCTTACAGGTTCTAGACCTCCAGAGATATGCAGCTTCTCTTTCTCTTGTATGTAAGACAATAGTATTGTTGCTGTTGCAGTTAGGACATTCAATCATTATTATCCTCCCTTGTCATGTGTAGGTATTTAGATTCAAGCTTTTCAATACAAAGATCCCAGGCATCTTCCTCACTTATGTCCAGTTTCTTAGCAATAGACTGTGCAAGCTCCCTTAAATGAGTAGCTATTGCTGTAAGGTTGTATGGATAATCACTCATTAGTAATGCTCCCAGATTGAATCTTTACCATAATGAACATGAGGATGAGGAACGTAGGCTTTAACTTTTGGATTAACAAAAGCAACTCTTTTAGTAAGTTGTTTATGGTTAGCTCTTGTCCACCATTCTGACTTTTTACTTATGTGTTCACATTGTACACACGTTAAAGAAGTCCAACTAAGGTTATAAACTAAATGTTCGTGATTACAACGTGGGCAGTAAATATATCTACCCCACTTACCTGCTTTTTGATATTTTTGTAAGTGAACTCTATATCTAATATCTACACAAACTATCTGTTGTGTATCATCATTAATATAGAAAGAACAATTAGAACGTCTAGTCATTTATCTACCCCCCTGGAATTGGATAGACGCATTGCGTAAAGACTCCCAATACAATCCATTACCATCATCATCAATCAGGATAATAGAATGTTTCTCAAGATCTACACATACATCTTTTATATATCTCCCCTCATCCTCATCGGATAAAAAGATACAAGCTCCCTTTAAATATTCGCAAGGGATACTCTGATTTGTACAAAGTTTCATAATAAAAAAATAACTGGGTTTAAGGTTCGTAAAGAACCTGTTAAAAATTAAACTAAAAAAATTCTTAATAGGTTCATTAAAAGTTTCGCCAAGGATAATAAGACCAGAAATAATAAAAAATAAAAAGAAGTAAAAGCCTAGAATTAACTAGGCTCTTTATTTTCCTTAATATCTAGAGCTTTATAAGCTTCCAGTAGCTCCTTGTTAGTTGCTTCCTGAGCGAACCATATACGCTCTATCTCTGCACGTTTAGCAGCTTTTAATTCTGCCTCGTAGTCGTATTTATCAGAGGTCATTTTAATAACCCCTCTAAAAACTCCATACGATGATGTAAAGCAACTATTGAAGCTTCACTTCTGGTAGGTCTACAACCTAACCACTCATCACAGAATCTTGTTACATACTGCGGTTCTTTATATCCACAATATTCAAGATTAATACTGTATCTTTCATCTAATGAATTAGACATAATAATTTAAATAGATAACTGGGCTTTTTAAGGTTCACTTGTTAAGAGAACCCTTTAAAACCTCCGTAGAGGCTTTAAGGGATTGTCTAAAAGGTTTATTCCTCGTTTAGCTCTGGCAACTCATCTGATCTGTTAATATTCTCAGCTACTTGCTGAAACCACTCTTGATCTTCAAAGTGCATATCTTTATATTCTTCTAATAGCTCGTTAAATGAGCCTTCTTTGCCTTCATAAGGCGAAGTATAAAAAGAATATAACTCAAGTTGGTCTTGCTCGTTTGTTTCGCACATAGCAACCTGATACTCAGAGTTAGTAAGAAATACATAACCAGAGTTCATATTGAAGGCAACTTTTACACCATCGTTTTCAAAGTCAACAGGTAGGCCGTTTAGCTTCCAGGCTTCAAAAAGGTCTTGAGCCTCTTTTTGTTCTCTATAACCAAAGTCCGCTAAGTCTTCGGTATATGTTTTTGTTTCAGTAATCATTTGATTAATTAGTTTCTGGGAATAGTACTATAAAAAATAATTTCTAGTACTGATTGAATTATTACTATGGGTTGGCTACCGATAATATAAAAACATAAATATCTTAACACTTTGTAACAATAGACCCTATATATCCCCCACCCTGTCCAATTATTGTCCTTTTACTGTCCAAAACACTATAAAAT
>CEPW01108521.1_pt1 | contig 13593 bp, 16 predicted proteins | sample 356211 | NCBI WGS metagenome assembly CEPW01 (sample SAMEA2620021, study PRJEB7988) | marine metagenome | biome: marine biome (ENVO:00000447); feature: deep chlorophyll maximum layer (ENVO:xxxxxxxx); material: "saline water (ENVO:00002010), including plankton (ENVO:xxxxxxxx)" | depth 25 m
CCTCCGTCTCTTGGGCTATTAACAATTAATGCACTTTCTGCTGCAAACTCTATCATAATACCTATCCAGTGTGAATATCTAGCGCTAGAAGGTCTAGGAAAGCTTTTGAACACCATAAAAAGTATTCAAAAGCTACATAACAAAAATTTAAAAATTGAAGGACTCCTCCTAACTATGTACGATGTTAGACTTAATTTATCAAATCAGGTAAAAAAAGAAGTTAAAACTCATTTTAATGAAATGGTGTTTAAAACCGTAATACACAGAAACGTAAAATTAGGGGAAGCAACAAGTTTTGGTAAAAGTATTATTGACTATGATGTCAGCAGTAAAGGGGCTGATAATTATTTAAATTTGGCTAATGAGCTTATTACAAAAAATTAAATATGGCTAAAGCATTAAAAAAACAAGTTCTTGGAAGGGGTCTATCAACCATTCTAAAAGATTCAAAAAATAAAAGTAAATTGATTTCAGCTAGAAAATTAAATTCAATTTTAGAAATAGATGTGTCAAAAATTGATGTAAATCCCTTTCAACCTAGATCAACATTTGACAAAGAAAAATTAGATGAACTAATTACTTCAATAAAAAACATCGGATTAATACAACCTGTTACAGTTAAAAACATTTCAAAAAATAAATTTCAATTAATTTCTGGAGAAAGAAGACTTAAGGCATTTAAAGAGCTAAAAATTAAAAATATTCCTAGTTATGTTAGAAATGCAGATGATAACGAATCCCTTGAAATGGCTTTGGTTGAGAATATTCACAGACAAGATCTAGATTCAATTGAGATAGCAATATCTTATAAAAGATTAATCGATGAGATTAAATTAACCCAAGAGGAATTAAGTCTCAAAATTGGAAAAAAAAGATCCACAATTAGTAATTATTTAAGATTACTGAAATTAAATCCTATTATTCAAAGCGGTATAAAAGACGGTTTCATATCAATGGGGCATGGAAGAGCGATGATTAATATTGATGATGAAAAAATGCAGATTAATATTTACGAAAAAATTATATCTAAAAACTTATCTGTTAGGAATACAGAAAAACTTATACAATCGCTAAAAAAAGAAGGTTCTTTAAAAATTCAAGATAAAATTCAAATCCCATCCAATTCTAAAAAAAATATTACGAAACTTGAAAAAAAAATTAACAAAAAAATAAAAGTGGTATTTAATAAAGACAAAAGTGGAAAAATTATTATACCCTTTGATTCAATAGAAGATTTCAACTCGCTTAATAAAAAAATTAATGAATAAGTATTTTCACCTAATATTATTATTTTTATTACCGTTTCTTCTAAATGCTCAAACTTCTGACCTTGATAAAGATTACGAGCTTGCTCTCAGACCCTCAAAAGCAACATTTTATTCAGCAGTTTTACCCGGACTTGGTCAGGCATACAATAAAAAATATTGGAAAATCCCTATTGTTTACGGTGCATTGGGAGCAGGTATTTATTTTTATAAAAAAAATGACACCGATTACAACAGGTATCGAAGTGCATATAAAAGAAGATTAGCAGGTTTTACAGACGACGAGTTTTTTGGAAATGGATCTAATCCAGCAATTTCAAATGATGGGTTAATTAGAGCGCAAAATACATTAAAGAGCAATAAAGAATTATCTATATTAGTCACTGTTGGTTTATATATATTAAATATAATTGATGCAAATGTTGACGCTCATTTATTGCAATATAATTTAGATGAGAACCTTTCAATTAAGCCAAATATTGATTTTAATAAAATTAATAATGAATCTAATTTTGGAATTTCATTAAAACTTAAATTATGATAGAAATATTTTTAACGTTATTAACAATAAATTTAATTCACGGAATTGGAACTTGGAAATTATATTCAAAAGCTGGATTTAAATGGTGGTACTCCCTAATTCCAATTGTAAATATTTATTTTCTTCTAAAAATTATAAACAGACCCATTTGGTGGTTTCTTTTAATTTTTATGCCTGTCATTAATGTAATTATAATCCCTGTTATTTGGGTTGAAATTTCTAGAAGTTTTCAGAAAAATTCATATTTGGATACTTTCTTATCAATTATTTCATTGGGTTTTTACAACTATTATTTAAATTATTTTATAAATGTTGAATATGTTCAAAATAGAAACATCAACCCTAAAAGTTCTAACGGCGAATGGACTAGCTCAATAATTTTTGCAGTAATAGCTGCAACTTTTGTTCATACATATTTTATGCAGCCATACACCATTCCAACATCGTCTCTTGAAAAATCACTTTTAGTAGGAGATTTTTTATTTGTCAGTAAATTCCATTACGGGGCAAGAGTTCCAATGACAACTATTGCTGCCCCAATGGTACATGATACTATTCCTTTCATAAAAAGAAAATCATACCTAAATAAAGAACAGCTGCCATTTATTGCAGAGCTACCCTACTTAAGACTACCGGGATTGCAGAAAATCAAAAGAAATGAAATTGTTTGCTTTAACTGGCCAGTTGATACTATGGTAAATATGTTCTACACTGATAAGAAATATTATAAACCAATAGATAAAAAAACAAATTATGTTAAAAGAGCTGTTGGTATTGCAGGTGATACTTTAGAAGTGATTAATGGATATGTTTACATTAATGGAAAGAAAAATCAATTACCCGAAAGAGCTAAATTGCAGTTTTCATATTTAGTCCAACCAAAAAAAAATAAGTTTAATAAAAGGGTAATGATTAATAATTATGACATCACTGACAGATTTGGGCCAATAAACAGTAATTATACTTATAAGTTCATGGGTATTAGTGATAAATCTCTGGAAAAACTAAAAAACCACACAAACGTGAGTTGGATAAAGAAAGATACTTTTCCAAAAGGTTATCGAGACTCATCCGTTTTCCCTCAAAATCCATCTTTTGATTGGAACAATGACTTTTTTGGTCCTATTTATATTCCTCAAAAAAATAAATCAATCAAAATAACCAAAGCTAACCTACCTGTATATAAAAGATTAATTGAAGTATATGAGAACAATAAACTTGAAATTAAGGGTGATGAATTTTATATAAATGGTATTAAAACAAATGAATACAAATTCAAACAAGATTATTATTGGCTAATGGGTGATAATAGAGGAAATTCTCAGGATTCCAGAACCTGGGGTTTTGTTCCATTTGATCATGTAGTAGGTAAACCTGTTTTTAAGTGGTTGAGTATTGATTATAATGCAAAAGGTTTTAATAAAATTAGATGGAATAGAATGTTTACGACTGTTCATGGAAAAGGCAAACCAAATTCTTATTTAATACATTTTATTGTTGTTATGTTAGGTTGGTATTTTTTTAGTCTTTACCGAGATAGATCAAGAAAATGAAAATAATAATTCATCCAACATATTTCCCCAACATTTTTTCATTTAAAACGATCATTAATTCAACTAATATTTTATTTGAAGTTAACGATCATTATGTAAAGCAAACACTAAGAAACAGAACCTCAATACACGCTGCAAATGGCAAACTCAACTTATCAATACCGGTAAAATTTTCAAGTACTAAAAAAGAAAAATATAAGGACATTAGAATATGCTATGATTCAAATTGGCAGAAAATACATTTAAAATCGATTGAAAGTGCTTATAAAAATTCCCCATTCTATGATTTTTTTGAGGACTATTTTATAAATTTTTACAATAAAAAAGAAAAGTTTCTAGTCGATCTAAATTTTAGTTCTATAAGATTAATCTTTGAGATTTTAGAAAAAGAATTAAACTGTAGTTTCACAAATGAATATTTAGAAAAATACGTTGATTTGACAGATTACAGGAGTTTATTAACAAATAAGAATTTTAACGAAAAAGCTAATTTTAAAAATTACACTCAAGTATTTCAAGAAAAAAATGGTTTTATAGAAAATTTAAGTTCGATAGATTTAATTTTTAATAAAGGACTTGATTTCGAAGATTTTATAAAATTTTAAAAGTTAAATTCTGTATATATTGGTTCGTGGTCAGAAAAATTAATCTTGTAGGTTTTAAATTTATTTACCTTAAAATAGTCATCAACTAATATGAAATCTATTCTTAAAGGGATGAAATTATAATTAAATGTTATTCCTAAACCATTACCTTTTTCTATAAAACTATCCTTTAAACCTTCAATTAACTTTTGATATGAATACGAAAAGGCTGTATTATTAAAATCTCCTGCTAAAACGATTTTATAAGGGCTATTACCTAGGCTTTGGGATAGTAATTTTACCTGCTTTGATTGATTGACAAAAGTCTTAGAGATTCTCGAGACTAATTTTTTGTTTTCTTCAACGTTTACAGCAGATAGATCTATCTTTTTTTCAATAGAAAACGATTGTAAATGTATGTTATAAAGTCTAATCGTATCATTATTTATCTTTAAATCAACAAAAATAGCATTATTTGAAGAGCTAGCTAAATCTATTGTTTGCCTATTAATAATTGGGAATTTAGAAAAAATTGCTTGTCCATATCCAATATTACTTCCTTTTGAAAATTTAAATTTATAAGGATAATTGGAAAGATTAATTATATTGTCTTGAAACTCTTGCAAGCATATAATATCAGGGTCTTCAGAAATTAAAAAACTATTAATTTTATTTCCGATATCGTCACTCTTTATCCAGTTGTATTTATTAAAAAGTCTTACATTATAACTGAGTACGCTCAAATTATCTCCACCTACAAACGAAGAGTTGTTTGAAAAATTAATAAAGCTTAAAACAGAATTATAACCTAAACATAAAATAATAGTAGACAATAAGAATTGTTTTTTTAGTTTCGCTAGCCAGAAAAAAACAAATAAAAAGTTTATCAAAATTAGTATTGGGGAAAACAAACTTAATATGGATAAATATGGAAATAAAGCGGGATTAATAAGAGGAAGTGAAAGTGAAATCAAGAAAAGAACAGCTAAGACTGAATTTATAATAAATAAAAATTTTTCAATTATCGAAAGATTTTTCATTTCTTACCTCCCTGTTTAAAAAGGAATTCTTTTTCCTCGCTATTTAAACTATCATATCCACTTTTACTGATTTTATCAAGGATCTTATCAACCTTACTTTGTTTAGAATAAGTATGTTTATATCTTTTTCGTGTAGTTGATTTAGTTTTAAGTCTTGGAAAACCATAAAGAGAAAAATAATAAAACATTCCAGCCAAATATCCCCCAATGTGAGAGTATACTCCATATTCCCCAGGCGATATTAACTTTAAAAAGTCCATAAATAAAATGAGTCCCATTAAGTATTTAAATTTTATACTAAATCTAAAAAGCTTTATACTTAAATCTGGTGACATTAGGAGTAAGAATAAAAGTAAGGAAGAAATTCCTGCGGATGCGCCTATCAAAGAGCCATTTGACTCGTTAAAAAAAAGAAAAAATATTCCACCCATTAAAATACCAACAGCAAAAAGTTTTTTGGGAAGTTCTTCACCAAGTAGATTTTTTATAGCATTCGTTGTGAATATCAACAAAATAGCCATGAAGATTAAGTCAAGTATTCCCTGATGAATAAAAGAATAAGTAATTATTGACCAAGGTTTTTCAAAAAAATTATTTTCTAATGAGAAGAGATTTAAAAAAGAACTTTGATAATTAAAAATGTATGAAAATCTAAAAAAAAGAAAAACAAGTATATTGATTCCAATGACTTTCTGAAAAAAATCTATTTTTTTAAGGTCTATACCAAGTTTACCTAATATGTCCATTAATACCATCTGTTTTTATTGAATTGATTTTTCTTCCAGTAATACATAATCAAAAATCCTGTCAATGCACCACCAATATGAGCAACATAAGCAGTATTACTTGGACTAAATATTGCTTGGCCAGTGATTGCTGAAAAAAGATCAAGTAGAATAATGCCAGGAATAAAATATTTAGCTTTAATGGGAACTGGTAAAAATATTAGCATTAATTTACTATCAGGGAAAAACATACCGAATGCCACCAACACCCCCATAATCGCACCGGATGCTCCAACCATACTTGAAAAAAAAGATGAATTAAAGTCTAAAAGTCCTTTTGGTCCCAAAATGCCTTCCCAGCTGCTATTATATTTTCCTTCAGCTAAAATGTTTAATATACTACTCTGATCATATCCAGAACTAACTAATAAATCTAAATTTGAATAAAAAACATAATAAAGAAAAAGAATTTGTATAAATGCTGCTCCCAACCCACATGTAATATAAAAAAATAAAAATTTCTTTGCACCAAATATTGATTCAACCGACGAACCGAACATCCACAATGCAAACATATTAAATAAAATGTGCTGAATATTACCATGCATGAACATATGAGTGATTATCTGCCAAAATTTAAATTGCGGGTTTTCAGGGAAGTATAAACCAAATAAAGAATAAATAAAATCTGAATTAAAAGATAAAGTAGAGCCAACAAAAAAAATAATGTTGATAATTAATAGCTGTTTAACAATTGGAGAAACTCTATACATTATTTAAACATATTATCAATTTGGCTATATTCAAGCTTAACATAAGTTTTTTTGTTAAAAGGGCAAATCATAGATTCTTTACAGGCAAATAATGCATTCATTAGGTATTGTTGTTCTTTCAAATCTAAAATCGTTCCGTTTTTAATTGATAAGCTTTTTGCCATAACTTTTGAAATCAAATCAGATTCACTGAAACTATTTTTAGGTATTTCGTTTTGAAGATTAAATATTAAATCCTCAATTGAGTTTTTTAAATTATCCATTTCAACATATGCAGGCATTGAAGAGATAGTTAATTGGTTATTTTTGGATTTAAAAATTAATCCAAACTGATTCAGTATTGTTTTATTTGAATTTAGAACCGAAATTTCTTCTGGACTAAAATCAAATTCAACTGGGTGCAATAATTTTTGAGAACCGTAATTATTAAGGGTTATCGATTGCAAAAATTTTTCGTAAATAATCCTTTGATGCGCTCTTTGTTGATTAACAATTATTAAAGATGATTTGTTTTTATTTACTATATATTTCTTGTCAATCTGAATTGTTGATTCAATAGAAATATTACTTTTTAATTCTTTAAAGTCAATTTCACTAAAATTATTACTCTCAGATGAAAATTCCAGGGATTCTATTTTTTTATCAAAAGAATCAAGGTTAACATAATCCTTTTTTTTAGAGGAATGATCAAAGGGGTTGTAATTTAAATCAATATCAATTCCAACAGAAGAATTTGTTTTATCCTTTTTATAATTATAAGGAATGTCAAGAGATTTATCTCTTTCAAAATCCAAAACAGGTGAGATACTGTATTGACCAATACTGTGTTTTACTGCTGCTCTTAAAATAGCATATATTGAATGTTCATCTTCAAACTTAATTTCAGTCTTAGTTGGATGAATATTGATATCAATTGTTGAAGGATCAACCTCAAGATTTAAAAAATATGAGGGATTGTGCTTTAAATCAATCAAACCTTCAAATGCAGAATTAATAGCGTGGTTTAGATAAGGGCTCTTTATGTACCTATTATTTACAAAAAAATATTGTTCACCTCTAGTTTTTTTAGCATATTCTGGTTTAAAAATAAAGCCATTAATTTTTAGTATTTCCGTTTCCTCAGAAACAGGTACTAGTTTTTCTTGTGTTTTTGAGCCAAAAAGGTTTATTATCCTCTTTTTGAAGGATGAATTTGTCAAATTATAAATTTCAGCACCATTATTAATGAAAATAAATTTAATCTCAGGATGTGATAATGAAACTCTAAAAAATTCATTTGCAATATGCCTAAATTCTACGTTATCAGATTTTAAGAAATTTCTTCTTGCGGGAATATTAAAAAATAAATTCTTAACAGAAATTGTAGTTCCTACCTCACTAACAACGGATCGACTAGATTTAATTTCACTACCCTGAATATCGATATTAGAACCTAATTCAATACCCGGCTGTTTTGTTATCAAACTTACATGTGAAACTGCAGCTATACTGGCAAGTGCCTCGCCTCTAAATCCCTTAGTATTGATATTAAATAAATCAGTTGCTTTTGATATCTTAGAGGTAGTATGTCTTTCAAAACATAATAATGCATCTTTCTTAGACATACCTTTACCATTATCAATAATTTGAATAAGTGTTTTTCCAGCATCTTTAATTTGAATCGTGATTTCAGAGGCTCCTGCATCAATAGAATTTTCAAGGAGCTCTTTTACAACTGATGCGGGTCTTTGGACTACTTCACCTGCAGCAATTTGATTTGCAACATTTTTAGGCAATATATTAATTATATCTTTCATTAAATTTTGAGATTATTAAATGAAAAAAAATAATAAAAACAAGGAAGTTAATATTGTGAAAATTAAAATAAGTCTTTTCCTTACAGAGAAGTCAGAACCTTTTTTATAATCATTGATTGCTAATCTAAATTTATCTCTAAAGCTGTTATTATCCCCTATTGTAGATCGATATTCATCAAATTTCGATTTAATTTTGCGATGCTTTTGATGAGTAGAACCGTCGATCAATTTTTCTTCGTTAAACCTACCAGAATAACTATAGCGTTTATTTTTTCTTAATTTAAATAATCCCATTTAAAATTTTGAATTTAAATAAATATAACAAATATCTTATTTAATAGATAACATTTGAAGAGCTGCAAAAGCACATTCAACCCCTTTGTTTCCGTACTTTCCTCCAGATCTATCAATTGACTGTTGCTTATTATGATCTGTCAATATGCAGAAAATTATAGGAATAGAACTAGTTAAATTTAACTGCATTATTCCCTGTGAAACAGAACTACATATATAATCATAATGATCCGTTTCACCTTTGATTACACAACCAATAGCGATAATAACATCAAATTCTTTTTCAGAAAGAACCTTGGATCCAAAAATTAATTCAAAACTTCCGGGTACCCATTGAATAAAAATATTTTCTTTTTGAACACCTTGTTCTTTAAGCGTATCAATTGCACCAGACAATAAATTTTTGGTGATATCCTTATTCCATTCAGAAACAACGATACCAATATTATATTTTTTTATATCTGGATGATTCTTAGAATCAAATTTTAATGATATATTTTTTCCAGATTTCATTTACTGATAAGAGGCTCTAGCTTTTGAGATATAGGCATCAATATTTTTGGCTTCAGCACTTTTAGAATAATCAGACTTGATTGATGAAAAATAACCCTCAGCTTTTTTAAATTTTTCTAATTTCATAGCAATTAAACCTGCCTTGAAAAGGTATATTGGAGAGGTATAACTATTATTGTTTTTTGAGGCTTTAACATAATATTCATATGCATCTTCAAATTGGTTTAATTCAGCAAATGCATCCCCAATTGATCCGGTGGCTAATGAACCTAAAATCATATCATCAGAGTTAAATTCTGATAAATATTTGATTGAATTTTGATAGTCGTTCATCTTAAGATAAATCATTCCAGAATAATAAGCAGCTAAATTTGCGGCATTGGTACCACCATACTCATTAATCATATCTAGCATTCCCAAATTAGTCCCGTCTCCATTTAACACTAAATTGTATAAAGAGTCATTATTAATCAAAATAGCTTCGTCAAACTTTTTTTGAGAATAATACATTTCATTAAATGCTTTTTGTTCTTTTGGTTTGATAACAAAATTTGAATACAGATATATACCAATAACAGAAAGCGCAATTACAGCAACCAAAGAAAGTATTATATTTTGGTTCTTTTCAACCCATTGTTGAGTTTTAGAGGAACCCTCGTCTAGTGTATTAAAAACATTAGCAGTTGCCGAATTCTTCTCTAACGCCTCTGCCCTATTTGATGAAGCCTTATTTTTAAAACCCCTTTTTTTATATGTTGCCATAAAATTAATTTAGGGCGTAAAAATAAAATTTTTATTATTAAAAATTGGATAATTTATTTGTTATTTTTGGTTTTATAAGATACTTATAAAGTCTTTGTATTTTCACTCCTCTATGTTTCTAAAAGAATTATCCTTAACCAATTATAAAAATTTTGATAGCATCAAATTTAATTTTGATACAAAAATTGTATGTTTTGTTGGTTTAAACGGGGTTGGGAAGACAAATCTATTAGATTCTATTTATCACCTTTCTTACACAAAAAGTTATTTTAATCCAATCCCTTCTCAAAATATAAAACACAATGAGGATTTCTTCTTCATTTCTGGTATTTATGATTATGATGAAAAGGACGAAAATATTCTTATTTCAATGAAAAGAGGTGAAAAGAAACAGGTTAAAAGGAATAATAAAATATATAAAAAATTTAGTGATCATATTGGTTTTATTCCCCTTGTAATTATATCTCCCGATGATAGGAATTTGATAATTGAAGGAAGTGAAACCAGAAGAAAATTTATAGACGGATTAATTTCTCAAATTGATAAAGAATATTTAAGTAAGCTAATTAATTATAACAAAACATTGAAGCAAAGAAATGCATTATTAAAAATGTTTTTCAATCAAACAGAAAAATTAAAAAAAACAATAGATATATATGATAATAGTCTTTCTTCCAGCGCATCAATAATTTTTAATAAAAGGAGTGAATTTTTAAAAGATTTTGTGCCAATTTTTAAAAAACGTTACAAGCAATTGAGTAACGAAAAAGAATCTGTTGAAATTGAATATAAATCAGATATTAAAAATCAGTCAAATCTATATGATTTATTAAAAAATAATCTTGAAAAAGATATTAGATACCAATACACAACTAATGGAATTCATAAAGATGATATGTTATTTACCATAAATGAATTTTCTATTAAAAAATTTGGTAGTCAAGGTCAACAAAAAACCTTTCTAATTGCCTTAAAGCTGGCACAGTTTGATTATTTATCAAGGTTAAAAACAAATCCGATATTATTATTGGATGATATTTTTGACAAATTAGATGATAACAGAGTTGAAAAAATTATAGATCTTGTAAATGAAGATAATTTTAATCAGATATTTATTTCCGACACCAACAAGAAAAGGTCAGAAGAAATCATAAAAAAAGTTAATAAATCGTATAAAATATTTGAAATATGAAAAAAATATTTTTTTTAACAGCGATTCTGGTTTTAACCCAATCATGCAATAAAACAAACAACATAGATCTTCTAGCTGGATATTGGGAGATTAGCTCAGTCTCATTAGAGGGAAATGAATTAAAAAATTATCCATTTAGCAATACAGTAGATTATTTTGAATTCAATGAAAAAAATAGTGGTTTTAGAAAAAAAGTTAAACCTAAAATGGATGGAAATTTTAATATTACAATGCATCAAATCGATTTTAAACTTTTCATTTCTAATGGAAGAAAAATTATTCAATATGGAAAAGGGAATAATTTTAAAGAAGAAATTATAAAATTGGATTCCTTAAATTTATTTATTGAAAATAACGAAGGTTATATTTACAAATACAAAAGGTTTACTCCAAAAAACTATTTAGATGGATAACACGGATATTAAAAATCTCATAAATACTTTTTTAAAGGAGAATAAATTAGAAAATGGACTTTTAGACTTAGAAGTTAAAAAAGTTTGGTTTGAAGTTATGGAAAACGGTATCGCAAACTACACTAAAGATATAAACCTTAAAAATAAGACTCTTTACATAAAACTAAGCTCACCAGCGTTGAAACAAGAATTAAGCTACGGAAAGGAAAAACTTAAAAATCTAATAAATCAAAAATTTGAAAAAGAAATAATTAATCGAATTGTGTTAATCTAAAATATTTCATTTTCTGAAAAATGGAAATCACATTCAATTTTTGCATTTTCATTACTATCACTTCCATGAATAGCATTTTCACTGATTGATTTGGCAAATAGTTTTCTGATAGTACCCTCGGCTGCTTCTTCGGGATTGGTAGATCCAATTAGAGTCCTAAAATCATTGACAGCATTGTCCTTTTCTAAAATTGCAGCTACAATTGGACCACTAGTCATATATTCGATTAAATCGTTAAAGAAAGGCCTTTCTTTGTGAATTGCATAAAAATTACTTGCTTGATCATTTGACATCCTTGTAAACTTCATTGCTTTAATTACAAAACCAGCTTTAATGATTTTATCAATAATTGCCCCTGTATTCTTATTTCTAATAGAATCAGGCTTAAGCATTGTAAATGTGATATTACTCATGTTTTTATATTTTAGGGTGCAAAAATAACACTTTTTATTAATTTATTTGCCATTGAGGATTAATGATTATCTTCGCAAATGATGAATATTGATCAATATAAAAGAATCAAACAATTACTATCTTCTAAAAAAGATATTGTTATAATACCTCATAAAAATCCTGATGGGGATGCAATTGGATCTTGTACCGGTTTAAAGTTTTATCTAGATAAACTTGGTCATAACGCATCTATAATAAGTCCTAACAAATATCCACAGTTTTTGGAATGGTTAGACTTTGAAAAAAAAATAATCATATATAATGACGTTTGCGAGATTAACAACCTCATTCTAAATGCAGATATAATTTTCACTCTCGATTTTAATAATTTAGTAAGAATTTCTAAGATGAAAGAAGTAGTTGAGAAATCAGAAGCAATTAAAATTATGATTGATCACCATGAAAACCCTTCTGATTATGCTAAGTTTATGTATTCAGACCCAGAAATGAGTTCAACTTGTGAAATGATTTATCATTTTATTGATAATCTTGGTGATAAAAATATGATTGATAAAAATATATCTGAGTCACTTTACACTGGGATCATGACTGATACAGGGTCATTTAAATTTCCTTCAACAACTCATCTTACACACGAAGTTGTTTCTTGTTTGTTAAAAACGGGTATATCTCACTTTGAAATTCATAACAAGATTTATGATAATAACAAACCAGAAAGATTAAAATTATTAAGTCATGCTCTAGGAAATATTAATATTATTGATGGATATAACTCATGTTATATATCACTTTCTCAAAAAGATCTTGATAAATTTAATTATGAAAAAGGTGACACTGAAGGAATTGTAAACTATGGTTTATCAATAAAAGATATAAAATTTGCAATTATTTTTATGGAGAATATTAAAGACGAAGTAATAAGAATTTCATTAAGATCGAGAGGAGATTTTGATGTCAATGAATTCTCTAAAAATGTTTTTGGAGGTGGAGGTCATAAAAACGCTGCTGGAGCAGTAAGTAAACTTGGATTAAATGAGACTATTAATTACTTTTTAAAATCAATCGAAAATTATAAAGAACTACTTAACTCTTAACATTATGAAAACAAAATTTATATTATTTTTTATGGCTTGTACAGTTATGTTTGCTTGTAATAATCCATACAATGATCTTGAAGACGGATTATATGCAGAATTTAACACAACAATGGGTGTTATTCTGGTTAAATTAACATACGAAAAAACCCCGGTAACAGTAGCTAATTTTGTAGCATTAGCAGAGGGAAACCACCCGAAGGTCAGAGAAGAATATAAGGGGATAAAATTTTATGATGGTCTAATTTTTCATAGAGTTATTAATAACTTTATGATTCAAGGTGGAGATCCAGTTGGGAACGGTTCTGGTGGTCCAGGATACAAATTTTTAGATGAATTTGACCAAAGTCTACTACACGA
>CEPW01075201.1_pt1 | contig 13588 bp, 6 predicted proteins | sample 356211 | NCBI WGS metagenome assembly CEPW01 (sample SAMEA2620021, study PRJEB7988) | marine metagenome | biome: marine biome (ENVO:00000447); feature: deep chlorophyll maximum layer (ENVO:xxxxxxxx); material: "saline water (ENVO:00002010), including plankton (ENVO:xxxxxxxx)" | depth 25 m
AAGAGACGAGAATTTATAGGACGACGACGACGCCGCCAAAGTCTAATTAGTATAAAAGTATTTGGACGACGATTCTTAATTGAGAGAGGAGGAGGAGTACACTTCTTCTAACTTTTGGCAGCGGCGGTAAAAAAGAAACGAAACAATGCCGCAAAACGAGCACATCGAGCTTTTCCAGAAGCGATACGGTAAACGTCTCGATCATGAGGAGAAAGCGAGGAAGAAAGAAGCGAGGGAGCCGCACAAACGAAGCGCCATGGCGAAGAAGCTTATCGGCTTGAAGGCGAAGTTATACAGCAAAGAGCGGTTCAAGGAGAAGATCACGATGAAGAAAACAATCAACCAACACGGAGAGAAAGGAAGAAAGAGAAAAGTGGAGGACGAAGTCGCGCCTGGAGCTATTCCCGCGTACTTGATGGATAGAGAAACAACCTCGAGAGCGAAAGTACTCTCCAACACGATTAAACAAAAACGAAAAGAGAAAGCTGGAAAGTGGGAAGTACCTTTACCAAAAGTTCGACCGATCGCGGAAGATGAAATGTTCCGAGTCATGCGTTCTGGTAAAAGACAAAAGAAAACGTGGAAAAGAATGATTACCAAAGCGACGTTTGTTGGACCAGGTTTTACGCGTAAGCCACCAAAATACGAACGCTTTATTCGCCCATCCGGTTTGCGTTTCACGAAGGCGCACGTGACGCACCCTGAGTTGAAAGCGACGTTCCAGTTGCAAATTTTAGGCGTAAAGAAGAATCCGAACGGGCCAATGTACTCATCTTTAGGTGTGATGACAAAAGGGACGGTCATTGAGGTTTCAGTAGAAGAGTTGGGATTAGTTACGCCGGGAGGTAAAGTAGTGTGGGGGAAGTACGCGCAAGTCACGAACAACCCAGAAAACGACGGCTGCGTAAATGCGGTGCTTCTCGTTTAATCGTTATCACATCCATCTATCGCGAAACACAGACGGCGAGTTGTTTCACCCTTTCAAATGGTGTATATAGGGATATATACATATATAAATTGTGTCCGGTTAATAGTGACAGCTCTGGTCAACGGCCAGATCTGGTCGCGTCAAATATTCGTATTGTAATTATAATGATCACTCAAACACCATCGCATCAGCGGTGATGCGTGTTGTACAAACAAAAATCTCACACGCGCAATACTATCGACCACCACCGATGACGCGTGGTATTTTCGCGAGAATATATGAATTTTGTTCTCGTCGGACTTTGGTCGGATTGTCTGTTGACACCATTTTTTTCTATGGATATCTTTTAATTGGAATATTTATTTTCCCCCGTATTGGTTGGTACATTTTCCGTTATAAAAAAGTAGGTCGCGACGCCACGCGCGCACGCACGCGCGGATTAAGAAAAGCGAGCGCGCGTCTCGGTTTCGTTTTCTTCCGATACGCAATCTCTGCTTTTTCTTCCTATTCGTCTCTCCCACTCGCATCATTTCTTCGTATTCGTAAGGTTTCGTGACGATGGACGAAGAAAAGATGACGACGGCACCCCCAACAAATGAAGTTGAGAAAAGTGAAGACCTCGCTCCTATCAAACCGGTTCCGTTCTTACAGCTGTTCCGATTTTACACCAGTACAGAGTTTGTCATGCTCTTTGTCGGTTGTGTATTTGCAGCCATTGGTGGTTTATGTTTTCCTGGCATCAATATTGCGTTTAGAAACATGTTGGATAGCACGGCTGCATCGGCGACGTCCTCGGACCAGACGAAAAATGCTGTCATCTTTATGGAAGTCGTCGCATTAACGCTCGGGATGTCTTTTTTCTTCGCGTTCGGTTTAGTTTCATGGGCAGCGAGTCGAAACTCGAGAAACGTAAGACAAAAATACGTCGAGTCGTTACTTACGCAAGACGTCGCTTTCTTCGATCAAGCGAAAGCTGGGGAGTTAGCTTCGTACACCGCGGACAAAGTGAATGAGTTACAGCAAGGTTTGGCGAAGAAGTTCGCAGAGCTCGTACAAGCGTCCTTTCAAATGGCGGGTGGTTTTGCCGTCGGGTTTTACTTTTCGTGGAAGCTTTCCCTGGTCATTGTAGCGACGACGCCGTTAATTTTCATGGCCACGATGATGCTTGTGAAAACTGTTGCTACATTGGAAAAGACTGGCGAGGCATATAAAGCTGCCGATGCGGTGGCTACGGAGTCACTTAACGCAATTCGCGTAACGAACGCGTTGAATATCCAACCTGTGATGGCGAAACGATACAATAGTCACTTAGGCGCCGCCGAGAAAGAAGCAGCGACGCGTACTTGGAAAGCTGCGTTTTCTGGCGGTTCCTTGTATGGGACGATGTTTTTGATGTACTCTCTTGGTTTGTGGTACGGGAACAAACTCGTGGCGGATTCGATGGACAATGCACTAAAGAAATATCCACCACCGGATGGTTTAACGGACGCTTCGAGTATCAGTTGGTCGATGCATAACGAATATGCCGAGCCGTACTGTGGATTTTATAAAAACAGCTCGATCATTTCTGGGTCAGACTCGTACTCGCAATGCATGTGTAAACTTGAATACCCGGCGGGATACGAGTCTCCCAATTGCGGATGCGGCTATCGCACGGTAAATTCAGTCGGTTCGTTACTTGGTGACACGAGCGACGCGTGTATGTCCGGCGGTACCGTCGTCATGGTGTTTTTTTCTATTCTTTTCGGAGGATTCGCGCTTGGGCAAGCCGGTCCTGCTTTTGAATCTTTGGCGAAAGCGCGCATTGCGGCAGCTAAAATTTACAAAATTATAGATCGCGTGCCAGAGAATGGCATCGATACGAGGAAACCAACTGGAAAAGAACTTTCTTTACCTGTTAAAGGTGATATTGAGTTCCGAAACGTGCACTTTGCCTACGGCGCGTTGAATCGAAAAGTCTTTGACGGTATAAATTTAAAAATCGATGGAGGGACCGTGTGCGCGTTAGTTGGTCAAAGTGGATGTGGAAAATCGACCATCGCGAGATTGTTGGAGCGATTCTATGACCCGCAGCAAGGAGGGTGCATCACCTTAGATGGCATCGACATTCGGACGCTTAAGATCAACGCTCTGCGCGATGCGATTGGTATCGTTTCTCAAGAGCCGTTACTCTTTGAAGCTTCAATTGCTGAAAATATAGCAGCTGGAGCAATTTCATCGGTCAAGTCTTCCATCACCGATGCCGACATTGAGCGCGCAGCACGCGTTGCGCGAGCGCATGAATTCATTCAAAACTTCCCGGATGGCTATCGTACCATTGTTGGAGGTAAAAATGCAAAACTTTCAGGTGGTCAAAAACAACGAATCGCAATCGCGCGTGCGGCTCTTCGAAATCCGCCAGTATTGATATTGGACGAAGCGACTTCGGCATTAGATACCGAAAATGAACGTCTTGTTCAAACTGCTTTGGATTCCTTGGTTTCAGGTGGTTCGAGAACAACCATTGTCATTGCGCACCGCTTGACGACGGTGAGAAACGCAGACAAAATCGTCGTCCTCGGAAAGCCCGGGAACGATCCATCCGCTGGTAGCGAAGTCGTGGAGCAAGGTACGCACGATGAGCTCATGAAGTTGGGTAAGGATGGAAGGTACCGAGCTCTGGTTGGTTTATCGAAGGGTGACATTGCACCGTCAGCATCATCGAAATCGATAAAAAAGTCAAGTTCGAAAGCATCGTTCGCCTCGCTCGCTTCTGCAGAGAACTCTCAAATTGATGGTAAGGGGTTTTCGGGTGGGAAATCTGACAGTTACGCCAACTTGAGCGAAATTTCAAAAGAAGACGATGGCAAAACGAAAAAAAAGTCGAAGAAAGCAAAATCGGATAAGTACGAAGTGAAGGCGAGTAGAGTTTGGAGCTACTCGAAGCCAGAGTTTCCGCTCGTTATCTTTGGTTGCTTTGTCGCCGTTATAAACGGGTGCATCATGCCCGCGGTTGCCTTTGTTTTCGCCGAGATCATGGCTTTGTTTTTCAATTTCGATACTGATTATATGCGCGATCGTTCAGAAACGTTAGCTCTTGCCATGTTTGGCGTGTCCATCGCTGCAATTATTGCTTCTGGTGTCCAAGGTGGTATATTTGGCATCGTTGGCGAACGATTGACGACGCGTTTGCGCTCGCACGCATTTCGCGCGATGATGCGTCAGGACATCCCATTCTTTGATAACACAGAGAACTCTGTCGGTGCACTCACGCAAGTGCTGTCTGTGGAAACGTCTAAAGTACGCAACATGACTGGGCAATCGCTCGGTGGATTCATTCAAACGCTTGGCGCGTTGGGTTTCGGTCTCGGGTTGTCGCTTGTGGCTTCCTGGAAATTCGGTTTATGTTTACTCGCCGCGGTTCCATCATTAGGTTTAGCGGAAATGTTCCAGATGAAAACTCTGACCGACGGTGGTGTATCAGCAATTAACGATGCGACGAAGAAGTCATCCTCCATCGTGAGCGAAGCTGTGCAAATGATCAGAGAAGTTCAAGCTTTTGGTTTGGAAAAACGCATCGCCAATTTGTATGGTACCTTATTGCTTGAGCCGAGCCGAGCGGAAAGAAACGAATCTATGAGTTCGGGTGCGGCGTTTGGTGCAAGTCAGGCCATAATGATGGGTTTTTATGGTTTCGCGTTTTGGCTCGGAGGCTACTTTATCAACAAAGGTGAATTGAGCTTTCTCGATTTCATGAAGTCTCTTTGGGCGCTCGGTTTCTGCGCCGCAGGTGCCGGCCAGGCGGCGGTGTTCATGGGTGACAAAACCGCGGGAAATACAGCGGCGAGTCGAATTTTCGAACTCATTGATCGTGAACCACCGATTGATACGAATCCTTTCGTTGAAAACGGGGAAGCGCGTGTCATTCCTATGACGAGTGCTCAAGCAAAAAACTCAAATTGTGGTAAAATTGTTGATAATTTCTCAGGCTCTATCGCATTTCAAGAGGTGAAGTTTTCGTACCCGACGCGAGATGCGCCAGTATTAAACGGTTTGAACATGGACGTAAAATCTGGCGAAACTATCGCGCTTATTGGTACGAGCGGTTCTGGTAAGTCTACCGCGGTTCAACTTTTAGAGCGCTTTTATGATGCGGTTGCGCCAAAATCCTTGGCCGCGAAGACTGCCGACGGTGAGAGTGATTTGACCTCTCTGATCGTTCCTGGAACAGAATGTGGGAAAATTCTCTTAGATGGAGTTGATATTAAAGAGCTGGACGTCATGTGGCTTCGCGCACAAATCGGTCTCGTCGAGCAAGAGCCAGTCTTATTCTCGGGGTCCGTACACGATAACATCGCCTCTGGATCGCCAACGAGCGAGGCATCTCGCGAAAAGGTTATCGAAGCTGCTAAAATTGCAAACGCGCACGAATTCATCATGAACATGCCGCAAGGATACGATTCAGACGTTGGTGTTGGTGGCTCACTCGTTTCCGGAGGTCAAAAACAACGGATTGCAATCGCTCGGGCGATTGTACACGAACCAAAAATTCTGTTACTCGACGAAGCGACGTCGGCGCTCGATAACGAATCAGAAAGGTTGGTACAGTCTGCGCTCGATGCCGTCATTGCAAACGGTAAGCAAAGGAGTACAATTGTTATTGCGCACCGATTGAGTACGATTCGTAACGCTACACGCATTTACTTACTTGAGAATGAGTCGGGTGTTGGCTCCATCGTGGCTGAAAGTGGCTCTCACGACGAGCTCATGCGCAAAGGAGGTAAATACGAACTCTTGCGGAATGCGTACGACGACAAGTAAATAAAGCGGGGCATTGAAAAGAGTGAAGTACTGTAGCAACTTCTAATTTTTTTAATAGACTTTCTATACACCTACAGTACCTGGGTACCATGGTACGCTATTCGTACAAACTATTCTCTTCTATGTATTTGGCTACTAAAGGATTCAGTTCCTCGATGACCGTTGGTTTCGTTCCATTTTTGATGGATTCTCGAACCGATGAGCTCGAAACGTTTCCGAGATCTGTGATATTTTCAAGGAAAACGACTGACTTCGTTTCTTTTGAAAAAGTAGTACTCATTTCATTTATTGCTCTTGTAGGTGCTGTTGACGTGATTCTGGGAACGACGACGATATTCGTTGTTTTCAGAATCTCGTCTCCGCGTATCCACTTACCGGTGATTAAATCATCAAAAGCATCTCTCCCCATCACAAACGTATACTCGATGTTTCTGCTTTCTATGTCCTTTTCCTTTTTGTCGTTCCTTTTTAAATATTCCAACAATTCGTACGTCCCTATTATAGTCGCGCGCGCGTCTCCAGTTACTTTCCTTTTCCAATCCGTCGCCTCGAGCTCAATTCTTTTCACTTTGACTCTTCCACTAGACAATCCTTCATCTCCTGGCGTCAAGAACTGTTTCTCGCACATTTCGCACCGCTGCTGGAAGTTTGGTACTTTCGATGATCTCGTTTTCTCTTCCTCCGCTGACGAGGAGGAGGAGGAGGAGGAACGCTGCAGCATTGCGTTGTTTTTAGATTCAAAAGCGTGTCTATACACCGGCACTACCCAGACTTCATCGTATACTGGGCGCGGAGAAGACGCGTCGTTATCATTCACCGTTCTCGTTAACAGTGCCTTGACAATGTCTCCGTGTCCTCCTCTGTCGGTCACCGGATTCGCGCTCAGGCCAAACAGCGCTACGCTTTTTTTTGTCGCATTCTCCTCCTCCTCCTTCATCGTCGAGTGTCGAGGAATCACTCGGGTAAGCGCGGCGGGGAGAGAAAAATAGTATGCGACGACGAAAAAGACGACGGCGCGTTTTACGCGCCTCCCTCTCCTCCCATTTTCTTTCTCTCTTCTTCAGAAAAGATGATGATGACAACACCTTTACTAGTGTGTGTTTCAATACCTACCACCAGAGGAGTGAGTCCTTCACAAGGTGGCAAAAATACTTTGGAGGGGAGTGGAGTAAAAACGAGAGAGAGAAAAACAAAATTATTTTCTTTTTCTTTCTTTCTTTCTTTCTTTCTTTCTTTCTTTCTTCTTCACAACACACGTGTTTACAAAACACAAAACAACAACAACAACAATCTTTTCGTTCGTTCGACTTTGAAAAGAGGACGAGAGGACTACATTGAAGAATGCACGCGCACGCGTCGTCGTCGTCGTCGTCGACGACGACGACGACTGCTGCTGCTGCTGCGGTCGTTCCCCGGAAGGAAAAAGGGTCGCATCGGTACCAACAGCATCGTAAAAAGGAAGAAGAGAGACGCTCCTTTTATCCATTCATCCGTCCAAACAACAGAAGACAATCTTCTTCTTCTTCTTCTTTGTCGTCGTCGTCGAGAACTCGCGCCGCGTCCTCCGACGAGACCAGCGAGACTCGCAGTGGTAGTGGTGCTACCAGATCACCACCATCCTCGTCGTCGTGGACGGCGAGAGAAAAAACGCAGAAGAACGAAAAGATCGATTACTTGTACGAACTCGGGAAGAACGACACTGGAAACACGAACACGAACGTCGGAGCAAAGGAAGGGAAAATTGACGATATATTCACTCGGAATCGAGGGGATGGCGAATTTAAACTCGGGGCGGATTCAGACATTGCCAACGGCGATTTGCGCTTTCGATTCCAAGAAGTTCGACAGTTCAACAACTTAGTTGGAGACTATTTCGTTCCAGAACAATTCATCGAAAAAGTCGCTTTACACGTGTGCAAAAATTTCATGCGCAGCACGCAACCAAGAAGTCCAAACGTGCCTTTGATTTTAGGCGTCTGGGGAGGTAAAGGATGCGGGAAAACGTTCAATTTAGAACTCGCGTGTAAGAAATTAGGAATGATGCCTATCGTAACGAGCGCGGGAGAACTCGAAGACGAAAGCGCAGGCGAACCTGGAAGACTCATCCGACAAAGATACCGACGCGCCGGAGAAGTAGTTCGAGTGCACGGAAAAATGTCATGCTTGATTGTAAACGATATCGATGCCGGCTTAGGGTGGTTCAAAGATACGCAACAAACCGTAAATAATCAAACCGTGTGCGGAACGCTCATGAATTTGTGCGACCATCCTGAATTAGTTTCTTTAGGCGAAGAGCGACGCGAAGACGGCTCGAATTTAGAAACCGTGAGAGTACCAATCATAGTCACCGGGAACGATTTGAGTCGTTTGTACGCACCACTTTTACGAGATGGAAGGATGGAAAAGTGGTACTGGGACCCTCAATTCGAGGATATCGTAAACATGGTAGACGCTCTGTTCAAAGACGATCCGTTATGGAGTATTGAAGATACGAGAGCTTTGGTGACAAAGTTTCCGAATCAACCTTTGGATTTTTTTGGCGCGACGCGTTCAACGGTATACGACGATGCCATTCGTAACTGGATGATTGGCAAATCGAAAAAAAAGAACGGCTACGACGATCAGTTTGGCAAAGTTCTGATGCAAAACTTAGCCCTCGGAACCTCTGGCGTTGATTTGTTCGGAAACGTTGGTACGGAAGATGAGCCTTCTTCGGCTTGGAAATACCACGCGCCTCCGGAGATTGTCCACTCCGATAAGGCACAAATCACCATAGAAAACGTAATGGCAGCTGCAAAACAGTTATCGAACCAACAAGATTTAGTCAACTCGGAAAAGTTATCAGTAGAGTACATGAAATGGCAAAAAAATCCCGAGGAGTTAACGCCGGAAGAAAGAGAAGCTATGGAAGCTAAGCAATCGTGGCAAAACACGTTGAAGAAACGAGAACGAGAACGCGAGTTGAGACGGATGAAGATGCGTTCGAGTGCAGCGAGCGAACAGGCGTTGAAAGCCCGAAATCTAATGCTTAAAACTGCAATGAAACGTGCAAGAGAGAAAGAAGCCAAACGCCTCGCTGAAATAGCCGCGAACCCAACGTTACAGCTCGAAGAGGCCGCGAGAAAAATCAAGTCAGAGGAGGAAAAAAAGAAAAACGCCATTCCAGGACCGCCGTCTAGCGACGACAGTAAATATGCCGTCGTATCCGTAGAAAACGCATTCGATGCTCTCAAGGCAAAAACGTGCAAAGTGGTAGACGTGAGAGACGCGCGATCGTTTCGACGAGAATCTGTCGTCGGATCCGTCAACGTTCCTATTGTTAAAGTTGAAGGAAAACCGCTCGCGTATACGTACGAAGCGAACGCCGCTGATTTTATCGAGCAGTTTACGAAGATGTTTGGAAATAAAGAGGAGATGATTGTATTGTTAGGTGGGAATACAATACAAGAAGCATCATATCTCGAAATTGATAATCCGGAAATGAATGGTTTAGCAGCTTATTTGGCAGAAACCGTCGGTTACGAAAACATTGCGATCGTTCCGGGCGGCTACGACAGATGGGTGAGCGAATATACGCCAGGCGGTAAAAAGCGATTAAAGGAATGGTCGCTCGATTATGTCACCGGTGCATCGGGAGATGTCTGTGTTGGTGCCGAGTTACCTGTCGTCGGATCTCTCGCGGACGAGCGCCGCGCCGCGGAACTCGAAAAACTCGAGAAACTCAAGAAAAGTATGGCGAGTGGAGATGCGTGGAAACGCGCTTTTGATGCACAAAGCGGTAAAGTGTATTTTTATCACATGCAATCAAAACGAACGCAAATTCAGAACCCCCAAATGTATGATGCCAAAACAGGGAGATGGAAATTGTTAGACCCTCCAGACGAGAAGGAAAAGGAAAAGGAGGAAGAAGATATAACCGAAGGCGATGGTTCAAGAGCAAAAGTAGAAATAAAATCGAATTAAGTACTTACAACAGGGGTCCTTTGAACCTGTCGAAGAAAAAGGTCGTCGCAAGTGGAGCGTATTCCACTGATGTATTAGCAAGCGGTGCCTTCAATCTGTTCCCTGGGAAAGTTGATCGCACTAAGTGTATCAAATAGTAAGTCGTACATAACTAGAATGCAACGCGATGCATCATAATCACAGCTGACGGCGGCAGAGCTTTCGGTGGCCTGGGATTTGCACGTCGCGCACCGCTTCTCCCCGGCGACGTCGAAGATGCTCCTCGTCCTCCTCGTCCTCCCGTGAACTTCCTTTTAGGGGCTTGATCTTGTGGCGCGCGCTGTTGTTGTTGGTCCTCTCGCGAAGGCGGCGAAGATTTCGTTCGCTGTTGCGGCTTTCGATGTTGCTGTTGCTGATTACCCCATCTTCCTCCTCGAAATCGTCGCTTTCTCCACTCTTTTAGGACCCGCGCAACATCGCCGTCGTATCTTCGAATTGAAGTGACCCCTTCGGTTAACGTTTTACACCCGGGAGGCGTGATTTCGTTTCTCCACGCTTTCATCTCTCTTGTCGTGTAAAAGTCTTGCTCTTCTGCGTCCTTCGTATCTAATGACTTACGCTTCCAATACAAAACTGGACTTCCAATCGTACGCAGCACCTCTTCGTCTTTCGATAAAAGCTCATCTGCAGACAATCGCGCTACTGCAGCTTCGAGCGATGGTAGCGACATTGGTGGTTTATCAACGTGTACGTATGCGTTTTTAACGTGTTGGAGATGATTCCGATTCAATCTGCGCAGCTCGTCGCGAACCTCTTCGTAAGACTTGTACGTTTTCTTCGAGGGAAATTCAAGCGGCGGGTCCTCGTATTCTGATGCGTCAACATTATCATCGCTGACTTCATCGTCTTCGTCAGTTGAGAGAAAAACTTTCATGCCACCATCTCCATCCTCGTCTTCGATATCCTCGTCCTCGTCCTCGTCCTCTATTATGATGACATCTGAAATATCGTCGCTGCTATCGTCGCCATCGTTCAAAACTTCTACGTACATCGGTGATTTCTTCGCTAGCAGTTCGTCTATGCGAGATGAATTTCCACTTTTTCTCGTTCGATTCTGTTTCGACGCGTTTCGTTGAACTGAACGAGCAGACTTGTTTTTCTGTCCGACTTTTCCCGCCGCATTCCCAGAGAGTTGCTGTTGCAGCGTTCTTTCCAACGGAGCGACTTTGATGCGATGCTTAATACATCTCGCACAGTAATCGCACGCGAACAGCTCGCGCAATGGAGAATCTGGATCCACCAAAGGTTGAATACCTTTGCACAACTGAGCACGACCGCCACGAGGAATCACAGCTAACGAATATGCTAAAGGCGTAATTGGTGCCTTGTTATAAAACACAGCCTCTGCTCGAGTCTTATCTATCAATGGGTCACAATTTTTGTCAAAAGTGTCTGGTATGGAAGCATAATCGAGTAAGTCATTTCCACCGAGGCCACCAACTTGGTTTACTGAGCGCGGTCGCGAAGAGGAATCGTAGAGCGTGTAGAACGAAAAGTCTGCACATTCTCCCGCGTGATACGTTGCCAACACCCACTCGACGCCGTACATGTAATCGTACACACGTCTTACGCTGCTGTCATTGTCCTCGTTCACGTCTGAAAAGTTGTTCCAAACGTGCGCGAAATCTTCAGCTGGCATGTTCGCAAGCGTGGAGTAGTTGATTGTAAAATCTTTGATGGTTATCATGTCCTTCGCGAGTGGACTTGCATACTTGCTGGTGTGTTTGAAAGCGCTCGCGTCGTGCTCTTCCAACCATTCCAAATAATTTGGGTTCAAAAGCGTCCCGGCTATGGCTTTGAGCATAGCCCAATTTACCGTGTCATCCATTCCCGTCATTGGTTGCGAACTTCGATCTTTTTCCAAACGAAGTTGAAACAAAGGATCTTTAGAATTCGAGGGAGGTCCCGGAAACAATCTGTTGCGACCTTTGAACATTTTACAGCTCCTCACGCGCGCGTAATTTCTCCACGAAAACTTCACTCCAAATCGACTTCCACTGATGTAATCGTTACCTGACATCACAGACAAACCAACGAAGTCCCGCCGAAGCGCCGATAACTCTTCTGAATATTCTTTCGGATGCTTTTTTCGGTCTGGTAGAATGCCGTTCCACCACGGTAGGCCATCGTCACCTTTATTTCCACTATTCTCACTATTATTATTGTTGCTATTGCTATTCAAATTTTTGGCGTTAGAAGATGATGATTCACCATCATCACCACCACCTCTTCTTTGGTTGTATCGATTCATTTCCATTTCTCTCTTCGCTTGCTTTTTAGATTTGCTCCCAGTCGCACCGGCGCCGCTCAAGTTATTTTCCGAGCTGAGCACTTTTGAATTCGGGTCTAAACTCATCACCAATTCTTCGTTGAACATTCTGCCTGAAAACACGAGTCTCTGTGCTCCACTTACGAATACATCCACGGTTGGATTCATCGTCAGCGCCAACAATATGGCATCAGAATCTTCGGAGACGACGCAGTGCGTGTGATTTTGGAAGTTTGGATTTTCCTGTCTCAACTGCATGGCTCGAACGAGTTTAATTTCACCTTCACCAGGCACTGTCGTTCCCGAGAGCTCGTATAGAATGTCCGCTCCAAACTCTTCTCGATGAACTTTTGACGCGATGTAATACTCAATTGCTCGATCGACTTTCAGCGCTAATCTTGACCCGGGAGTAATCCCAAGCTTCATCATTCTCGATAAATCCGTCGATAATGGTTCTCTCTCGCCTGACGACAATCTTACGCGTCGTCGTCGTTGCGTGATTGTCTTAGCCATTGGCGCTGGCCCATCCAGAGCGAACGTAATCGAGTGTTTTGGGCGCGTCCGCCGAATGATACCAGTCAGTAAACCGAACAATTTCTTGTAGAAAGCAGACTCTGTTTTCGTGTGGTGCGCGGCGACGTGTAACACGTTATTCACATCCACATACACGTGGTCGAACGATGCTAACCTTTTGGGGTCTAGTTTATAAGAATTTTTTATATCAGGTGATACTGACGAGGATGACGACGAAGTGAAGTTACTACTTCTGTTGTTATTATTGTTATTATTATTGTTATTCTTGTAATGCAGTCCTCCATCCGACTTTGGCTGAGCGAAGCTCTTCTTGAACTCCTTCTGCATCATCTTGTTAAACCCAGAGATTCCCATGATTATATATCTTCTCACACTATACGTCGCGTATCAATCCGCTCCCTTCCTTTTCCAAAAGACACGCAAAGGGAAAGCGTTTTTTATCGAGAGACAGATTGCACCGTTACGCATATCGTTTCCTCGTTAAAAATTTGATTTTAATACTCTTATATCAAAAGAGGAGGAGGAGGAGGAGGACGACGACGACGGGCGCGCGATTTCTTTTCAAAACCAGGCGTCGCGCGGCTTCTGTTCTCCGTCCCTTTCTTTCTCTTTCCCTCTCTCGGGCGCGCGCGCGCGTGCACGAATTGAGGAAAACCTATTTTTTTTTTTGGCTTTTTCGCGTGTCACTCCTCCTCCTCCTCCTCCTATAGTAGATGCTGAAAAAGTACTATGAATAATAATAAGCGTGGCATACAACTCTTCATTTTTACGTACCGGATTTCTTTCTTTCTTTCTTTCTTCCAAAAAATCCAAAGAAGAAAAAAAAAAGAGACGACAACAAAAAAGAAGAAGAAAGAGGGACGCACGAGAGACGACGACGACGACGTCGTCGTCGTCGTCGTCGTCGTCGTCGTCATCACATGATTGCATTTTCGTTCAATTATGCATCAGACGCGACGAGTCACTGGTGTTATCATCGATGCGTTCGAGAAGATGTACCACGCGCGAAACGACGAGGAAGAAGGTTTGCATCGGAGACGACGACGACGACGACG
>CEPW01046621.1_pt1 | contig 13572 bp, 25 predicted proteins | sample 356211 | NCBI WGS metagenome assembly CEPW01 (sample SAMEA2620021, study PRJEB7988) | marine metagenome | biome: marine biome (ENVO:00000447); feature: deep chlorophyll maximum layer (ENVO:xxxxxxxx); material: "saline water (ENVO:00002010), including plankton (ENVO:xxxxxxxx)" | depth 25 m
CATCCTGGTCTCTTTTCTGCTAGATAGTCTAAATCGTGTTCTTTTAGTTTATTTTCTAAGCCGTCCACTCGCTTCTTCGCTGAGTCAAATTTGTTTGTGACTTCTTCATATTGTTGTTGTACTTTTTCTAAATCTTGTAGAGTTTTTTCTAGGGCCGCTTGTGTTTCTGCTTGTGCCATTTCGGCTCTAGCGGCATTTTCGGCATATACACGAATCGTTTCTTGTGTATAAGTATAATATTTCCATAATCCAAAACCAACAGCCGCTAATACGCCTGCTAATAATAGATATTTCTTTATTCTTGCAAATAAAAACATTACTTGTACCTATAAGTTATTCGTCCTTTTGTTACATCATAAGGAGTCATTTCTATTTTCACTTTATCGTGTAGAATTACTTTAATATTATTAGTCCTCATCTTGCCCGATAAAATGCCTTCAACTATATGTCCGTTATCTAATTTGACTTTAAACCTACCTGGTAGAATGTCAATTACAGATCCTTCAAATTCTAAAGCGGGTTCTTTTGCCATAAGTTATTTCTTTAGATAACTTTCAATTTGTTCCTTTGTAACTTTGATAGATTTACCTTGATAAAAATTCAAAGCATATTCATCTAAGTTTACAATTCTGTTAACATCTTCTAATAACTTCATTACAGTATTCATTATATCTTCATTTTTTAATTCTATGAATACCATATAATTACCATCTTCATCTGGATTAGGAGATACTTCTGTATCTAAAATATCTACTGAACCTTTTTCGATAAATGTGGCTAAATCTTGTGCAGGTCTATCATCTTTTACATAAAAACCAACTACGATTACATCTTCTTCATTGCCAGTTTTTGGTTCAAACTCTGCAACAGAAAGACCAGGCAACACTAGGCCTTTTAAATCTCCGTGTGTTAATCCTTCACTAATTTGTTCGTACTTCATTTTTATATATCCTGTGCTTGATTTGTTTCATCATCAAGACCTTTATCATATGCATTATTTAGTGCTTCCATATCAACTTGACTATCGCCCATATTAACTTGTTCATCTGTAAATTCGTCTACAAACTTACGTGGCATAAGAACATCAACTAACCAAACATCGTGTGATTTTAATTTTGGTTTACCATCTGGATCCAAATCTTTTGATGACTTTGGCATAACTGGTTCTTTTAGTACACCCTTTTCAAACTTGACTTCGCAACCAAGTTTTGTAAGTCTTAATCCTGCTTTTGGATCAGGCATCATTTTGTAAGGATACATTAACTTTACGTGTAACCAATAACGTGAGAGTTTTGGTCCTTCAGCAACTTCACCTACTTTCCAATTCTTATATGCATACATACCTGTATCGTCTAAAACTTTTTCAAACTCAAGTAGTATATCAAGTAATGTACCATTCTTATCGATGGATCTTACATTATCGATAATGTTATTATGTTCAATATCTGACACTTTATTCTCCATATAATATATGTTATATCTATTTATCACAGAAATATTTTTTTTGATTTTACTAGTATTATTACATAATTGCGGTGCATAAAATGATAAGTATATGTGAGTGTTAAAACTCATTCTGAAAATCCCTCTACTAGGAGGAACACAAATGGCACGAAAAAAACGTGTTGAAAAATACATCAACAAACAGAGTCGTGACACAAATCACGGCGTTATCCCACTACACAAAAAAACAATTCCAACCATACTACCTAGAAACGTATCACAAGAAGATTATCTGTATCAACTAGCAGATCCAGAAAATAATATTGTATTTGCAGTAGGTCCTGCAGGTACGGGTAAAACACTTCTTTGTACGCAGATGGGTATTAAATCATTTATGGAAAGAGAGGTGAAAAAAATTGTTATCACTCGTCCTGCCGTATCGGTAGACGAACAACACGGTTTCTTACCCGGTGACTTAAAAGAAAAAATGGCACCATGGACTAGACCTATTTTTGATATTTTCGAAAAGCATTTTACGATGCAACAAATCGAAATGATGCTAACGGAAAATCTAATTGAAATTGCACCACTGGCATATATGCGTGGTAGAACTTTTGAGAACTCTTGGATTATTGCAGACGAAATGCAAAATGCAACGAAATCTCAAATGAAAATGTTATTAACACGTATAGGTGTTGGTACTAAAATGATTGTCACAGGAGACCTTAAACAACACGACCGAGGATTTTCAGAAAATGGTCTCTCTGATTTTATAGAACTAGTTAAGAATTACGAAACATCAAACTTAAAACACATTGGTGTTTCACGTTTTGATATGATGGATGTAGAGAGACATCCAGCAGTTACCGAGGTTCTTAAAATCTACGGAGAAGATGATTAAAGTTTAAAGTGGAGGGGACCTAGTCCCCTCCCATATGCGGAAGGAAACTATGAGTACTCAAAGACTTGAAAAAAAGGCGAATTTTTACAAATCTAAAGTAAAAAAATATGAAAAGATTAGAGAGTATGATAGGAGTTGGTTCTCGTTATTTAAATTAAGAGAATATAAAAAATTGAAACTACAAGCGAAAGATTTACTTAATAAGATTAAGAAGTAATCGCAGTTACAATTTCACTCCAGTCGTTTGCTTTAATGATTTCATCATCTGCACAATCTTCGTTGTGCTTATGTGCTATAAGAATGGGTTTAAGTCCATACTTTAACCCACATTGTGCGTTTACAGTTTTGTCTTCAATCCAATAAAGACCGCTATCCTTATAATCTTCTAAACCTCTATCTTTGTCTTCACCAGTATCTAAACATACTAATTTAGTAAAGACACCTTTACCAAAAACTTCATCTAAATTTTGTTGTCTTAGTGCTTTTGTGTTTTCATCTAAACTCAAACTTGTGATACAATGAAATTCGTATCCGGCTTCTACTAGTTTAGCAACACCACTTCTTGCGTCCCTTAGAGGCTTTAAACTGGCCATCCAGGAACTATTATTGAATTCTTTAATTAGTGCTTTGACTTTATCTTTTCTCATCTCAAAGACATCTTCCATTTCATAAATGCCTTCGTTCTTTCTATCGTAACCTTTACTTTCCATCCATTCATAAAAAGCAGGCTCCCAATCGAGGAGGACTCCGTCGCAGTCAGTTAAAATTACTTTTTTCATTGAAAACTTTCTCTCTTGATACTCTTATAATATAATACTAAACTTATGATTTGTCAAGTATTTTATTAGAAATTTCCCATAATTTTGGTAAGTCTTTCTTGATATCTTTCTTTCTGATATCATCAAGTAGTACTGTAAATTTTTTAAAGTCTGTTAACTCTTTATTATTTACTGGTTCAAGAATCAATGACTTTGCTTTTTTGATAGGATCCTTAATTGAATTGAGTCTAAATCTATAATCATCTTCTAATGCATCGTGAGTTTTGCCTCCAAGTTTTCTACGACTTGGACTAAGTAGACTTTCATCAAATCTTATTGTAATTTCATCTAAAAATTTATCTATATCTTTTGAAACTGTTTTGTCTGCATAATTTCCTGGTCTAAGATATTCTGGTGAATGTACATTGTTTAAGTAATAATTTATATCACCTTGTTCTTCATTCCATATCGCCTCATAAAATCCTACTTCCTTAACAATCCTATTTAAATCAAACCACCATTTAAACATTTCTGGTACGTGGTTTGCATTATATATACTTAATGTTGGTTCCCATTTTACTTGTATAGTTTTAGATTCTTTTTCTATTTCTAACCATTTTCTAGCAGTCTCATTTACTATACTCCAATCACTTAAATGTCTAGAGTAATTATTCACTTGCTCAGTTCCGTCTATACTTAAAGATATTCTAACTTTTTTAAATTGTTTTAGTCTTGCAATAAGTTTACCTTTTGGTACCCAACTTGCATTTGTGAAAATTTGTAAACGTATATGCTCTGCGTGTCCACTGTTTATTATATCTTCTACAGTACTCATAAATTTAGGGTGTAACATTGGTTCACCACCAACAAATTTTATTGTTTCTACGTGTTCATAATCTTCTGCATTGAAAGGAACTTCTAACTTAGTATCTGGACCAAAAACTCCTCTTTGAAAACCTCTAGATGTTAATTCTGCATCATCTTTTTCCCATTTAGTACTTAATGTTGAACTACATATATTACAAGCAAGATTACAATGATTACCTAAATTCATTTCTATATAAGTCAGTTTAGTTTCGTATAATTTACCTAATACATTTGTCCAATCTCTAGTGCTATCCATACCAGCACGAATATCCATTTTATCTTCACGAAACATTTCGTTTGCCATATTTCTTAAAGATTTAATTCCATTGGCTTCTTCAACATAACATTTTTTACAACCAGGTTCTGGAATTCCTGCCATTGAATTGTGTCTTAATTTTTGCCATTGTTCAGAATGTAATATTTCTTTAAAAGAATTAACTTTTGGCATTGGCTTTATGGTTGCATCTTTTACGCCCCAACCATATCTACAACACGGGTTCGCTACTCTTCCGTTGTATAGTGCAACGTGATTAAAAAAATATTTGCAGTATGTTTTAGTTGGATCTGCCATTTTGTTTTTTCTTTATCATAACTCGCCAAGCGCCTGAGTTCCTATCTAGTCTTCTTGTTTCTCTGACATAAGGATCTGCCTCACACCATCTGTCGAATTCTTTTGCCATTTCTCCGTGACCTACTATCACAACAATGGTCTTTGCACTATTTAGATAGGCTTCTTGTGTTGCTCTACGAAACTTTTTCCAACCTTCGTGGACTGTGTTTCCGTGTAAATCAACTCTACCCATGGTTTATCTTATCCCATACAAACCTTGCTGATAGCATAATTAGTTTATTAGTAGATTGAGATAAGATAATGTAAGGTACACGTTCATTAACAAATACAATTTTATGTAAAGGTAAGTTAAAATCTTTTTTATTCATTCTAACTTTTGCATCGCCTAAAGTAACCAAATAAAAGACACCAGTTGGATTAACAAAATCATTATTCATTTTTGCATCAGATTGAAATGGTTCTGGAAACTGGTCTGCACTTATATCTGTAATTTGTGTTTTCAAAATATTATTAATAGTATCTACTATCTTTTTTGCATTCTCAGTATTTTGTTCTAAAACCATTTGATTAACTAATGAACTGATATTAGTAGGTACTGTACCCATAATTTTTATTTCATCAGGCATACCATACTTTTGGTTAAACTGGTCTCTTTGTAATTTACTCATTACTTTCCTTTATGTCTTGTGCTATCATATCGTACATACTACTATAACACCATTCACAAAAAGTTACTGGTAATATACCAAAGTATCCTTGTATACCTCCTGCATCTTCGTCATATTTACTATCACAAATACTACAAGTATCTTTAGGTTCAAGAGGATTTTCTTTATTTGTCATCGCTGATTAATATTCTCTTTATAAAATTTATTATGTTCTCTTTTGCTAAACTTAACTTCGTTTGTCATAAGATATCTACATAACTCTGGAACTTTTTCTTCAATTCTATCAGGATGTATACAAAGAAAATTACCATCACACTTTTCAATAAACGACATAATTCTGTCGTACATATCTTGATTTGTATAACGCCAATTTCTTCTACTCCAAATTTTCATTTCTTTTGGATTGTCTTTATTATACTTTCCTGCTCTTACACTTCTTTCTAAACAATCATATGGTTTAGTAAGTAATATTATATTATAGTCACCTGGTTCTAATTCATCAAATTTGAATTGCCCATTTTTATCCCAATCAAAAGATTTGTAATCATATGGTAACATATTTCCGATATACTCTTGTATACCATCTTCGTAGTCAAATATATGTATATTAGCCATTTTCCTCTGCTAGTTTATCGCCTTTGTTGATAAGCCCACCTTCTTTACACTCTTTAACAAAACTGTTATAGTGTTGCGGATACTTAATCATTACGTGTTGCACTATCTTATTATAGTCAGTGGTCTCCGCTGAATTCTTTTCTATTTTTGAATCAGTTAAATTTATAATTGTAGTAGCCATATCCCAATGTCTTTTTCTAACTCTTGTTAGAAAATAACAATCTTCAATCATAGTCCATTTGCCTTTTTCTTTAAAGTTTTTCATAGAAGTATTTTCACCTTCTGCTGGCCTAAAAGAATGGGCTAAAACAATATATGCTTTCTTCATAATACCTTTATCTTTGATTCATTAACTACTAACTTATTCAATCCATCAATATTTATCAGTGCTATATACCAGTCTTCTGTAATATGAAACGTACTAATATTCTTACAACTTGATATACAGTTTACTAAAACTTCTTGACTATAACTACTTGGATTTGGATCACCTAAAATAACGTGTTTAATATTGTCATTTGATATTTCATTATCCCAATAATTTATTGCCCAAGGTAAATCATTTGTAGTATTCAATGCAATTCGTAAACCTTCACCTTCTTCATATATTGTTTTGAAAGGATTAACAGGTTGATTGTCTTCACAAAGTTTAATAACTTCTTTGAAAAGCATCAATTTATATTCTGATTGTTCTTCTGTGGGAATAATTACTTTTGGTTCATACATTACTTTTTCGCAATATGCTGGAGTTCCAATAGTGTTGCACTCAGATTAATTTCTGGATCTGCTACTAATGAATGATTTACCAAGCCATCACGAATACATAATAATGCTTTGCCTTTAGTTAATTCTTCTTCACCAAACCAGTCTAAGTTTTCATACAGTTTTCTATACACACCTTCGTATTCTTCTGCACGTGCTTTTGATACAATTAGTTTTCTTGCCTCAGCAATTTTACCAATTTGAAATAAAGCAACATATTCAAGTACCCAATCACTTTCACCACTTTCACCTTGACCAGGTTGTTGTAAAGTTCCTTCAACAATATTTTGTTGAACCATATTGATACATTTACGTAAGTCAGGATATGCAGACCTTACATAGATATCTAAAGTTTCAATATCTGGTTTGATTTCTTCTGCTATTAATATTTCTGCCACTCTTGCAGTAAACTCATTTGTATCAAGTTTTTCTATATGATATCCTTGACAACGTGAATGAAGTGCTGGAATAACTTTATTAGGATAATTACAAGTTAATATAAATCTACAAGTAGAAGAATATGTCTCCATCATATTACGTAGAATTGCTTGTGCGTTTTGAGAAAGATAATCTGCCTCGTCTAAAAGAACATATTTGAAATCGCCTGAGAAAGGAAGTGAACTTGCAAATCCATTAATTTTTGTACGCATTGTATCAACATTGTTTTCACTTGATGCATTGATAAACATTACGTCACCATCATCAACTTGAAGTTCTTTCAATAGAACTTTTGCCAATGTAGTTTTACCTGTTCCTGCGGCACCTGAAAAAAGTAAATGAGGGATTGCTCCGCTTTCTACCCAACTTTGTACTTGATGCCTTTGTTTTTCATCACGAAAAACATATTGGCCTATACTACTTGGACGATACTTTTCTACCCATAATTCTTTCAAGTTTAACTCCGTTATCTTTTATATGTTTTCTTGCTTTATCATTTAAAGTTTCATCTGCATCTAAAGAAGCCTGCCATACGAATTCTTTTCGCATTTTAGTATTCTTTGATAAAACTTCATTTATCTTAATTCCTTTTTCAAACTTTGTCAATAGTTATTCCTCTGCTACTTTATCTTGTACTAACGGTTTGCACATTGCTGAATAATTACCTACTAAATTCTTTACTTGATTATTAATTTTTTCTGCGTACCATTTGCACTTGTCCATACTACGATAAGTTATCTGACCTTCTTCTTGAGTGCCATTCATTACGATTAGTATGAAAACCAATTCTTTCATTAATCTTCTTTTCTATCCCAAGGCATAGGATTATTCTTCTGCCTATTGTATTCTTCTTTTAATGCAATCATATCTCTACGTGAAACTCTATGTTCAAAACCTGCTCTACCTGAAAAAGACATTCTTACAAACTTTTTCTTTAGAGTACCTTTATCACCTGTTTTCTTTGGACCAATAAAAACATCAATGCCTCTTGCTTTGCCATTCCAATCATTTTCCCAATTTTCTAGCATTTCTTCAAATACTTCTTGATCCCAATAATAGGTTGTACCAAACGTGTCAGTAACACGAATTGTCATTTTTACTCTTTGTCTTTTTTTGAAAAGATAAATTTTGAATACTTCTGTGAAAGGTTTTACAAAATTAAATTCATCATCAAATTGTTGTATTCTGTTTAGTATTCCTTGACTCATACGAAACTCTCTACCCCACTATCCTCACCAGGCCAAGTAGTTTCTATCCTATGATGTGGATATGCTTTTGGTCTTTCTTCTTTGATTTTATCCATATGAAGTTCTGCCTCTTTAAGAGTACTGAACTCGGCGACAACTACCTCGTCTTCAACACGAGGAGTGTAAATGATTTGATAACTTGGCATTAATCATTCCCTTCATCTATCCTTGCAAATTCAACTTGAGGATTACCCTTTTCATCAATATAACGAGATTTAACTTTTAGGTATCCGTTTTTATATAGCATATCTATCATACCGCCAGCGCCATCAATACGACCAGAATCTTTTCCTTTAAGATATCCCATATAGAAAAGTATAAGGCCAAATATTACTGCTAGTATTCCAGGATCTATTCCGAATATATTCATATTATCTCCAATCTATAGATATATGTGAATTATAATAACAGAAATGAATAGGAATGTCAACTACTTTTTAAGTTTGCTGATTTCTCTTTTATTTTCTTCAATTTTTTCGTCTTGAATTGTATCAATGAGAGACTTCATTTTTAGTGCTTTTTCTTCTGGTGTGTCTAAATGCAAGTCCTTCTTCACAACTTTTTCTAATTTAAGAACAGGTATTCTTTCATTTGGTACATATCTCCAAGTATATCCTCTGTCAGTATATACACCAAATACTGTTTCCCTTGCACCTATTTTAACTATCATAGCAGGTTGTCCATCAAGTATTACTTCATCACCCTCATTGAATGCAGGGTTCATTTTAAATCGTAATCCTTTTGCTAGGCTTTGTGCAAAATCTTTGAACCATATGGCTACAACTAAAGATATTAAAACTGCAATCCAAGGCAGTATCATATCTGTGAATTCCATACTCAATGTGTTTAAATCGTTCATTTAGTCTCTCCCAATATATACGTATTTATACAATTTCTCTGTGAGGTAAGACTAAAGACTTGTCTTTATTCTTGTGATATACTGTAATACCTTGCCAACACCCATCTTCACAATTAATATTTTCAGTTTGTCTACAAACATTATAAAGATGTGGTTGTGCAATAAATCCAGGATCCAAATTTAGTTTCTTGTTTATTCTATTCACTATCACTTTTTGATATGTATTGATTCTTTGGAATGTAGAAAAACTCATAAACATTGTGTCGATATTTTTATCTTCACATATCTCAATTTGTTTTTCAATGAGATACCAACCAATTCTATTTGATAGATTTCTTATACCTGTATCGAACCTTTGAAACTGATATGCTCTATCCATTATTCTTGCAACACCCTTTTGCTTCCAATAAAAGTCATTTATACCTGCCATACCTAAAGGTGCGTCATTTTTATACACTAAATGAAAGTGTTCGTATTCATCAATTCTGTCCCATAGTTCATCATAATTACGATGATTTTGGTCTTGATAAATATCACGTGATTTGATATAATAAGAGAATGCTTTGTCAAACTCTTTTTTGTCATCAGCGATATTAACAATGGATATATTATTTGTCATATTTTAAAAAATACTCCCACGACTATTCTCTAATCGTAGCAGATTTTGATATAAATGTCAATGAAAACACTTTCGTTCATATCAAGGACTGTGCGATTATATGCGTATATAATGTTTCACGTATGGGTATTTATGATAAGAATGGTCTATTAATTGAGTTTAGTAACGAACCTAATAGAGAATTACTAGAACATTTAGCAGAAAAGTATCCTGAAAATAGAATACTATCAAATCTTAATATCAAAAATCAAACGCCAGTAAACATATACGAACACGATTACTATCCACTTGAAATGGCATAGGTGGAAGGAATTGAACCCTCATCTACGGTTTTGGAGACCGTCGTGTTACCGTTACACCACACCCATTCAACCATTTGACATTTCAAAATTTTGACAATCGCATCTGTCAAATTATACTTGTTCATTTTAGTGCAAAAATCGATTCTTGTCAAGTACCAGTGTCAATTTTTTGATAAATATCAGTGTTAGAACTTTTTATAAAAGAAGTTGGCCACAACTATAATGGGTCAGTGAGTTTGAAATTACAAATTTTTGACACTATGTTGGGTTTTGAGGAGACACTTATATGAACCTGAAAGGGAAAATTTACTTTATGGCAATTCTTGCCGTGATGCTCTCGGTCCTTGGCGGAAACGTTACTCTTGCCAATCCGATTGTAACAGAATCAACAAGTAATAGTACAGTAAAAACAGAAACAGATACCACTACAACTGTTAAAAGTGCCCCACCAAGTGCAATATCTCCATCTATCAGTGGAAGTAATTCAGACTTATGTACGGTCGGGGTGAGTGGAGCAGTCCAGACACAAATACTAGGTGTATCTACAGGTCAAACCTATAGGGACGCCAACTGTGAAAGATTAAAATTATCCAAAACATTATATGATATGGGTATGAAGGTTGCCGCAGTTTCAGTAATGTGCCAGGACCGTCGTGTCTTTGATGCAATGCAGATGGCAGGTACACCTTGTCCTTATAATGGAAAAATAGGAGAAGAGGCATACGAACTATGGAGAAACAATCCACAGGATATGCCTAAGAAGGTGACAATAGATGATGAGAAACAAAGGACTAATGACGGTCTTAAACAAGGTCTCACTATCGGTGGTATTCTTGCTATTCTGGCTTTTGCTCTCTAGTGCATCCTTAGCCAATACAACAACTACATCACCGACAGAACCAAATTTAAATACAGGGACAGTTACACCACCATTTGGTGGGTGTCCTGCTGGTACGTCACCTATCAATATCAACAATTCAACCTGGGGTACTAGTCCAGATTATGCCGTTAGATGGGGCGAATGTGTAAGTACATTTGAAATTTCAGTAGCAATTAATAGTGCATTACAGGCCTCCGGTATCAGTGTAGATAAAGTACATTACAAATGGCATTGGATCAATGGTTGTTTCAATACACCTTCAAATGATGGCAATCATTTTTGTGATGCTAATATTAATAACAGAATTAATCCTCAAACTGGTGTACCAACAGGAGACAAAGCACAATACTTTGATACTCTTGCAGTTACAATCGATGTAACAGATGCCGCTGGTAATGTTATAAAAACTGTAACTTGGACTGCGGAAGAATGGTATCATTGGCATAGGTCAAATTCTTATAGTACAAATGAAACTCCAGATACAGGTGGTGCAGTTTGGCAGATAGAAGAAGGCAATATAGAATTTTATAATCATACAGATATGATTGGTCAAATATATGGACCAAATCAATTAGGCAGTGTTCGTTTTAGATTTGATGGACAAGACAAAGGACAATGGGATGGTTACTATGGTCCAGTTATTTCAAATGTACAAACTTGGTTTACTTATAGAACTAACCCTTGTACATCAGATCCTTTATATGATCCAAGTTGTCCAGGTTATGCGACCGCATATGCAACATTTATTTACAATCAAAATTGTACTGCTAATCCATTATACGATGCAGGGTGTCCAGGATATGCCGCGGCTTACTTTACACAACAATGTACAGCCAATCCTTTATATGATGAGGCTTGTCCAGGATATGCAGATGCATATTACAATCAACAATGTGATTTAGATCCATTATATGATAGTGGTTGTACAGGATATGAAACTGCATATTTAAATCAACAATGTTCTTTAGACCCATTATATGATAGTACGTGTGCTGGTTATGATGCGGCCTATCTAGCACAACAATGTTCTTTAGACCCTTTATATGATAGTAGTTGTACTGGATATTTTGATGCTAAGTGTGAACAAGATCCTTTATCTAATATGTTATGTACAGGATATAACGAGGCATACTTCAATCAACAATGTCAACTAAATCCACAATACGATGAAAACTGTACAGGTTATGTAGCACCTGTCGTAGAAACAGATGTAGAAGATATTGTTGATGATGGTACAGGTACTGGAGACTCAGTTGTTGATAGTGTTATTGAAGCACCAGAAGTTACTATTCCAGGAGATATACCAGGTGTAGAAATTGTACCAGAATTACCAGAAATCCAAATTGAAATCCCTGAGATTGAAATTGAAATACCAGAAATGGAAATTCCAGAAGTTGAAATTGAAATACAACAATTAGAAATGGAAATAGAAAGAGAACTTGAGGCAGAAATAGGAAATTTAGAATTAGAATTAGAAATGGAGATGCCTGAAAGTGAACCAAATGAACCAGAACTTTCAGAGCCAGAATTAAATGAAGAACCAATAGAAGAAAATGTAGAACCAGAATCAACTGAACCTGAAAGCACGGAAGATACTACAGAAGAAACTACGGAAGAATCCACAGAAGAAAGTACAGAAGAAACTACGGAAGAAGAATCAACTGAGGAAGAAAATACTGAGGAATCTACAGAAGAAGAAAGTGAGGAATCTACAGAAGAAAGCGAAGAGGATACTTCCGAAGAAAAAGATGAAGAAGAAAAAGAAGAAAAGTCAGATGAAAAAGAAGAAAAGTCAGATGAGAAAGATGAAAAAGAAGACACTACAACTGACAAATCTTCTGACAAAGACACTAGTTCAAAAAAATCTTCAAAAAAGAAAATGACTAAGGAAGAAAAAGAAAAAGCAAAATTAAAAAAGATGAAAGAAATCATTAAAGAGAAATTAAAAAAATTGGCAGACTTTATGGGTAAAGCAGTTGACTTAGAACAACAACAAGCCCTACAGGCACAAATTGCCGCATTGATAAACTACGTTCCAGGCTTTAACAAGTATGGTGAATATTACATACCTGGTACTTACTTCTATCCAGATGAAGAAATATATCCAAACAAACGAATACCTGAAAACAATAGAGGATTAAGAAATGGTCTTGCTAATGAAATTCTACACGAAAAAATGGTAGATGAACAATACAAGGAGGGATTCGGACAATGATGAATTGTTTAGCGATAGGATTAGCATTATCAATGCATATAGGATTACAAGGAGAATACAATCAAGCACACCCGTATGCTACTTGTGAAACAGACAAAACTATTGTAGGTGCTTATTACAATAGTGAAGAAAACTTAAGTTTAGTTGGTGCGTATAAGTTCGAACTAGGCAATGACTTTATATTGGATGCTGGAGTCGTAACAGGATATTATCATTATCCTGCGGTACCAATGTTAAGATTAAGATACAAAAATGTTTTCGTTATGCCAGCAATAGAAAACGAAGATACAACTGGACTTGTGTTTGGAGTGCAGTTTAATTTACTAGGAGGAAAAGATGAGTAAACCACAAACAGAAGTGGAATTCGCCGGTGTTAAGTTCCGAGGCGGGAAAATGTTCGCAATTATCCTAGCACTCAGTACTCTAG
>CEPW01085782.1_pt1 | contig 13546 bp, 12 predicted proteins | sample 356211 | NCBI WGS metagenome assembly CEPW01 (sample SAMEA2620021, study PRJEB7988) | marine metagenome | biome: marine biome (ENVO:00000447); feature: deep chlorophyll maximum layer (ENVO:xxxxxxxx); material: "saline water (ENVO:00002010), including plankton (ENVO:xxxxxxxx)" | depth 25 m
CTAAGGACGCTGCCGTCACTGGTAATTTGACAACTACAGCTAATATAGGAACCGACTACAATTTAACGGTGGCAAAGGAAGCGACTATTAGTGGTAACTTGGCAACCACGGGGAATGTCACGACATCGAGTAACTTGACGGTCGCCAAAGACGCAACCATAACGGGTAATATCGTCACGGAGGGTAATATTACAACATCCAAAAGTCTGACGGTTTCGGGGAATGTTGATATTTCTGGAAATGTGTCCATTTCCGGGAACTTAATACACGAAGGAAAAACCACCGTTATTAATTCCGAAAATGTCATCGTAAAAGATCCAATAACTCTTTTGGGGAATGGATTTAGTTCCGATACCATCGATTTCGGTCATGTCATGAAGAGAGCGGCGTCAAATGTTGTGAGTGGCTACATGGGAGACGAAAGAAAGTATGTGATCGCATATACCGAGAGTACGGGTCTCACGCCACACATCTTGCCCACCGCCGAAACCATGAATGTACATGTGTATGGTAAGATATTTACAGAATCAAATGTCGGTATCATGAATACAGAACCTACACATCAATTGTCTATAGGCAACAACATCTTTGCTGATAACGGCAGAGTGAGTGCCACGGAATTTTCTGGAGATGGTGGATTACTTTCCAATATAGCAACTACGTTACAATCTATTTCTGACCAGGGTAATGTGACATCGAATACCATACGATTTACGAATTCCAAAACGGGCTTTGTGGTTTCATCTAATGCGATTATAACCGGAAATTTGACAGCGTCGAATGTGGGTATTGCGAATGACCTTCCTACACACCAATTATCTATTGGTACGAATGTGTTCATACGAGATGGTACTATAGAAGCGACCCAGTTCGATGGCGATGGTGGCTTATTGTCCAATATAGCGACGACATTACAATCTATTTCTGACCAGGGCAATGTGACATCTAATACCATACAATTTACAAACGCTAAAACTGGTTTCATAGTTTCGTCTAATGCGGATATATCTGGAAATTTAACAGCGTCAAATGTGGGTATTGCGAACGCACTTCCTACACATCAATTATCTATTGGTACGAATGTATTCATTCGGGATGGTACCATAGAAGCGACCCAATTCGATGGTGATGGTGGCCTCCTCTCTAATATCGCGACGACATTACAGTCTATTTCAGACCAGGGAAATACAACATCTAATACCATACAATTCACTAATGCGGATGTCGGGTTTATAACCACCGCAAATGTTGGTATCGCTAATTCGGCGCCCGATCACTCCCTAGCCGTGGGTTCGAATTTGTATATAGATGAATTTGGTAGTAATGTACTTGTTATTGATGGAAATGTAGCAGCAGAGAAGATCACATTGGGGAACGTGGCGGTATCTGCGGTTTATACTCTATCTCATATAGCGAATAGAGGAAACGTTACGTCTAATACCATACAATTTACAAACCCCAACGTGGCATTAACGGCAACGGGGAATGTAGAAATTGGTACAGGAAGTCTCTACAAGGGTGATGGTGGTGTATTATCCAATGTCTCAGCGGGCGCGCTCGGGTCTGCGGTTACCATGACGAGTACAGACACATCCAGTTCTGCCGGTCCCGAATTTACATTATACAGAAACTCCGCGAGTCCAGCTAATAACGATTATCTCGGTCAATTAAAATTTTCTGGGAAGAATGCGAATGGAAATACAAGAATATATGCAAAAATAACCGCCAAGGCAAACGATGTTACAACAAGCGCCGAAAAGGGATTATTTGAATTTGCTATACGAAAAGCCGGAAATTTGAATATTTGTGCGCGCCTCACATCAACCGATCTCAAACTCCAAAATGGTACGGGTCTCGAAGTTCAGGGTAATACGACAATAGGCGAATCGGCGGGTGGCTCTGCGTTCAAATCTATACGGGCGGTCACCGTGAGTATAGGCGGAAGTTCTACCACTAGATTCAGTCAGACCGCATTTACATACGGTCATACATACTCCAACGCAGCAAAACTCATATTTTCTGTTACCATAACCAATACTGCTGATGAACAACTTACTTTGTATCCGACAATAACAAATAAGGGTACAAGTGGCGCAAAATTAAATATTAGAAATCTCACCAATACCGATTGTAGTAGCAGCGCAAATTGGAACGTCAGTACCGCACGCGCAGAAATAATTATATATGAACTTCCGTAATTATTTATAGACAGGACATTAAAAACACATATCTTAATTTAATTCGGTTTCAATTAAATTAAGATATACCAACCCCCAAAAATTAAATTGCTTTATTATAGTAATAATGCCGAACATTGGTAACACAGGGGTATTTACGAACGTATACCTCAGGAAACTGGAAGAGGAAACGACACCAGATGTGGCACAAAATGTTGTGATGTCTTACAACACCCGGGATCACCGAGTCAAGGAACGGGGCTCCGATACGGTTACGGCGTCGCTCTATTTGGGTGATGGTGGTGTTTTGTCCAATATAAGTTTTGATCAATTAGCGAAAACATCTCTCAATGTACCCTCTCGTCTGAATTTTAGTAATGTCGACACGGGTTTCATAACAACGTCAAACGTGGGAATTGCCAATTCCGCGCCCAATCATACGATGGCAATCGGGTCTAATGTAATTATTAATGACTCCGCCATAGCACCAGCCGATTGTAACGTTATGAGCATTAATGGTAATTTATCGGTTACTGGTCAGACTACTATTACCGGTGGTATCCAAGTTGTAGGAGGATCGCAATTGGTGTATGCGGAAGTGCTAGTCGTTGAAAATCCGCTCCAGATGTTCGGTAATAACAACACTGGCACCCTTGGTTATGATCTGGGTTCTTTATATAGACGAGGCGGGTATCCTACAACCCCAGGAGTATCAAATGTGGCCGTTGTCTATAGAACGACGGGGTCTGGAGCCTCTAAACAAGAAGAGTTTGCGATTGGATTCACGGATAGTCACATATTAGAGAATGACATCATACCGACCGGTGAAACGATGAACATACATTTATACGGTAACGTCGAATCTTATCACTATTTTGGTGATGGGCGAACGTTGTCCAACATTTCTTTACAACAAATAACAGAAACAAACAACCCAGTTACATCCGAATTGGGTAATGTAACCACCATAACAACAAAATTCGCAAATCCCAAAACATCTATAGCCGCTACGTCTAACGTTGGTATAGGCGTACTCACACCAGATTCCAGACTTGGAGTATATAACGATGAGATCACTTGGACGGTAAGAATAGATAGAGCTGATAATTTAAACACAAAAATACATTTCAAGGAAATTAAAATTTATGACATCGGTGGTCGTCTAATGACAATTAGTGCGTCCAGGTCATCTCATCAAGCCGGAGACCCGGGAACCCTTCCGGTTACAAACGCACATGACGGAAATTTGAATACATATGTGCGGACAGCGGGTACGAATGGAGATGACTGCGTTGAATTTGATGTCGTATCCAGAGTCCCACCAGGCTATATCAGAATTGATAATATAAATGGACTAGGCGGTGGATCTAACTCCGATCTCACCGGATGTGCCATTCTCATTCGTGATTCGAGAATTCATGCGACGGGACAAGGAAATACAAATACCGCAACATTCGGTAATGTATGGTATAATCGCACAATTACTGAAATATTTGTCGATAAAGAATTTGTCGTCCCCCCGAGTAGCTACATAACAACAGAAAAGGTGTGGGGTGATACATTATCTAATCTGGTTACGAGTAATATCATAACTTCTACGGGCAGAATGGGAGTTTCTGCGGATAAGGGATATACGATAACCGGCGATCCTTCGTACGATCAGTACTCCCAATTCCATATTTCAAACGAAATAGGCACTCTTTCGGCTCGTTTGGGTGTCGATCAGTCGGTTGGACCGAGTGGTTCATTCTTTATTCAGGGTTCGAATAATTACAATACCGAAAATATCAATATTTTATTAGCGCCCAAGAATGGTAATGTGGGTATAGGTACGCTCGTTCCGGGAGAAACATTGGATGTCGATGGAAACATATTTGTTAATGGAAAGGTTAAATTTGGGGCAACACATCGACAATTAGTTGATTTATATAATGATGCGTATGCCATTGGTACGCAGACAGATACACAATATTACAGATCCGGTGCCGGTTATGCGTGGTATAAGGGAGGTACCCATCACGCAAATAAATTTAATCCCGGTACCGGAGGTTCGTCTATGATGGTTCTCACTGATACAACCAAATTGGGTATCGGAACCACAGAACCTACGAGTACTTTACAAGTTGATGGGGATGCGCGAGTTAAAAGTGTCCATCCCACCTTGCGATTTGATGAGACGGATAATGTTCAAAACGCATTCATTCAGGTCAATAATGGAACCTTCCATCTCGGCAATGCTCACGCCGACGGGACAGAATCTAATATTATTTCGATCAATCTGGAAACGTCCAATGTTGGTATAGGTACGACACACTCAAATGCGGCCGTTCAAATTGAATGTGGTCCCATCACCGCCGGTAGTATAGTTGATGCACTTAAGCTCAAACGTAGGGATGCGAGTACGAACTCCACACTAAATGAAGTGCGCCAAGTTATGTATTCAAATTACAAAAATAACGAAAACGCATATTCTGTGATACGCTCATACTGCCACAAAGAACCCACGGCGGGCGCAGAACAGGGTGCTATTGATTTCATTGTAGCATCCGGAGGAGAACCCACACCGGAACTCAAAGCCATGACTCTGGTTAATAGTAATTTGTACGCACAAGTTGGTTTTGGTGTTACCGAACCGACAGCAAATGTAGAAACGGCACGGGATTTGAAGATTGGTACATTCCAACATTTCGGCAACGATAAAAGACAGAAAATCAATCTACTCGATGGGGAAAATGCTACATTTGGTATAGGTTATCAAACGAATACACAATACTTTAGATCTGCCGGTAATTTTGCGTGGTACAGGGGTGGGGTACATCACAATAACACATTGAATAAAGGAACCGGTGGAACCGCACAAATGGTATTAACTACAGCGGGCCAATTGGGAATAGGGACAACTCAGCCAACGTCTGGATATAATCTAGATGTTATTGGCAATGCGAGAGTACAAGGACATATACACTTAGACGCGAGTGATGCTAATTTGAATTCAGCCGATGTGATACAAGCCAACAGAACACAAACATATGTATCGTTTGGTGAAGCCGGAACTACAAATGATTTCGCATATTTAAGACAAATTGGCGGAACTGATGCGATTAAATTGGCTCTAGACTTCCACAACGATGCGAATGATGCTGGATTTGTTGTGAGAGATGTCAATTCATCTGGCGCGGGTACAGATACGGTTACAGATCGTTTCGAATTGAAACGCGGTGGTGATATGTACATGAGTGGTAAATTGGGTGTTGGTGTGCAACCAGATACTAATTACCAAATGAATGTTAATGGTAGTATCAAAGTCGCATCTGGGTCGTTTATGGAGTTTTTGGGTGGAACTGGCACTAAATTAAAGTTATTTGATACCGGTACAGATGCAGTTAAACTTGGGATAGGTGGTAACAATAACAAAGATTTGAATTACAATGTCCCTTCTACATATAATCACGTATTCCAGATTAATAACCAAGAAAAATTCCGAATCAATGATTCAGGTGATTTCTCCATTTCTGGTAATGTATATGTGGGTACAAATGACAGTACGGTTGGTCCAAAATCTATATATTTCGGTGGCACGGTGGGTGATAATACTTTCCTGGATACGGTGATTGAAAATCGTGTATTTGACGAAACCACACCCTCTACAAATTCCAAATCGGAACTTTTACTATTCAAGGGTAACGATATAGATGATAGAATTCGTTTGCGTGCGGGTGAAATAAGATTTGATACAAAAACAGCCGGCCAGGACAGAAATTCCGATACTCCTAAGATGACCATCATAAATAGTGGATGGGTTGGTATTGGTATTACACAACCTCAAGATCAACTCCACATAACCGGAAATTTACGAATTGATGCATTACAAATGAAATATAATGCAACGGATGGTCTCGTTATGGATTTATCGGGTCCAACAAATAAATTATTGACAGATGGATACGCATGTACGGGAGGAACAAATAAACTCTTTACCACGGGTCTCACGGCTACACAGGCAACGGTAAATGGCCAAACTATCATTACTGGTGATGTGGGAATAGGTACAAATGCTTTATTCCCGGGTAGAGTTCTTCACGCAAACGGTGATATTCGCGTGGAGGGTAACATTCGCCAAAAACCGTTCGTCGTATCTCTTGGTGAAGGGGCTGGTGCTACGTCCCAATCGGCATATGGTATAGGTATAGGTTACAGAGCCGCTTACATAGGTCAAAATAACGCTACCATTGCGATGGGATCCAATGCGGGCTACGATGGACAAGCAGAAGGTGCCGTTGCCATGGGTTTCCATGCCGGTGAAAGTGGCCAGGGAATGAACTCCGTTGCGCTTGGTTTTTATGCGGGAGCCAATAATCAGCACCCATCGACGATTGCTATAAACGCAGGAGTGACTCCACTTCAAACGGCAAGACCAAATGCGACATATATTAAACCATTAAGTGCCCGTACGCAAGCGTCCAACGTTATGGGATACGCCGCGGACGGCGAACTTATTGATTGTACCACCGTAAGTTTCAATAGCGGAGGTAAATTAATCGCAACACAAGGCATAGAAGCGGATAAATTTTACGGTGATGGTGGTTTCTTGTCTAATGTCGGTACTAACTTTACAAATACAATCAGTTTCTTGAATCCGTCTATCGGTTTCAAATCCGATTCACCCGCACATGGTATATCTAATCTCACTCCAACACATACCTTAGATGTTGGTTCCAATTTATTCATACAAGATACTGGCAGTAATGTTCTTTCTGTTTCGGGTAATATATTGGCAGAAAAGATAACATTGGGCAATGTTGCTATATCGGCGACATATACCCTCCAGCAAATAACAAATACAGGCAATACGACGTCTAAAACAATTCAATTTACGAATACAGGCAACTCGCTTGTCACCGATGGTAAAGTGGGTATCAAAACTGCGAGTCCGACATTTGATCTAGAAGTCACAGGAACGGCAGCGAAGACTGGAGGAGGGTCATGGTCATCTACATCAGACCGCCGTCTAAAAGAAAATATCCAGGATGCGAATATTGATATGTGTTACGATACAGTGAAAAGCATTCCCCTCAGAAGATTCAGATGGAGAGATGACTTGGAAGGTTTCAGTGAGTACCAGAAGGACAAGAATGTCCTCGGTTGGATAGCTCAGGAAGTAGAGGAATATATGCCAAAATCGATTAATACAATCGAAGAAAAATATGGTATCGATGATGTCAAGTTCCTAAATAATGACCAATTATACGCATCCATGTACGGTGCACTCCAGAAAGCGATATCCAAAATTGAGTCCCTTGAGGATGAACTCGCCAAAATAAAAAACTCCATATAATATAAATCATGTCTGGTGGAATTGCGCAATTAGTGGCCGTCGGTGCTCAAGATGCCCATTTGGTCGGCCAACCCGAAGTCAGCTTTTTCCGCTCTACGTACAAACGTGCGACGAATTTTTCTCAGTCCTGTGAACGTCAGGTCATACAAGGCAACATCCAAAACAATGGCATGTCCTCCATTCGCTTCGAGAGAAAGGGTGACATGTTGTCCTATGTTTATCTTGCCCCGATTCACTCCAATGGTACCCAATCTGCCACTGTGACCGATTGGGCCTCCAAGATTTCCAAGGTCGAACTGTTCGTTGGTGGACAATTGATCGATGAACAAGATTCTACATTCTCTACGATGATTGCGCCGGAACTTTTATCTACGTCTTCGTCTAAGTCGGTTGGCGGTGGTATCTACCGTGGTGGCGCCGATGAACAATTTTACCCCCTCAGGTTTCAATTTTGTGAAAACTGGCAATCCGCTCTTCCGCTGATAGCCATGCAATACCATGATGTCGAACTCCGCATTCACTGGGGTGCATCCGCGGCTAGCAACAAGTGGGAAGCCTACGCGAACTACATTTTCTTGGACACGGATGAACGTACGGTTCTGTCCTCTAAGCCGATGAACTTGTTGATTACCCAAACCCAAAAGGTTATCGCCAGTCAGGCCAAGATTCAGGAACTCTCGTTTAATCACCCGGTGAAGTTCCTCGCGTCTAACTGCTCGGCTAATGGTATGATGACGGCGACGAACAAGACCAAGCTCCAAATCAACGGTACCGATTGTAGCGACTACAAATTCACGATGCCGAACTACTCTGCGGTCAGCAGCTACTACCACGTCGCGAACTCGACGGGTGACAAGAAGGATTCTCTCTTCATTTACCCGTTCTGTTTGGAAACGGCCAAGTTACAACCTACAGGCTCCTTAAATTTCTCGCGTCTCGATTCGGCTCGTATTGTCAACTCCGGTAGCAGCTCGCTTGATGCAATTTATGCCGTGAATTACAACATTATGCGCATAGAAAACGGCATGGCCGGTCTTGTGTATGCCAACTAAGCAGTATCAAAAAAATAGATAATTATATTAGAAATAAGCATGTTTTGGACAGCCCTGTTCTTACTTGCTTTCGTATTTGTGCTAACCTATGATCCCCAGTCCAGGACACTGGAAAGAATAGTGGATCCTAAGCTAGTAGAGACGTCGGAGAATAGAAAACCTATTCCATACGACGAAAATGTGACCAATGTACGCAGAAGCGTTTCTCCGGAATCAAAGGAACCTCATTATGACGCACTTCAGTTTGGTAGAGACGCAGGTTATACAGTTCCGAGTAATAAAGGTGTCCATATGGGTGCGATTATAGGAACTTAAAAAGTTCAGACGGTAATATATTAGTTATACCAATATGTTCTCTCTTGATCGCGAAACTATGATGCTTATTGCCCTTGCTATGTGTGTTCTAGGGAGCCTCTACCTCTACAGTGAATTAAAAAGTACAAGAAATGACGTTTCTGAAATGAAGACGTTTTCCTCTCAAATGGCAAATCATCTGAATAGCTTGAGTTATTATGACGAAGGTATGTCGGAAGAAGATGACGAAGATTACGAAGAGGATAATGAAGAAAAGCCTTCTACACAACCAGAAAAGTCAGCCCAATCTGTTACGCCGATTTCTCCGGTAGCCGAGCCAATGTCTGTGAAATAATCATATTCATATATTGTAACTTGCTAAATGAGCAATGAAAAAGTACAAAGCAATAGCGATTCCAGTTAGTTTCGCAGACGCAAAGCCACGGTTTTTAACCGTGAGAGATCGAAGATTTAAAGATTGGATTTTTGTCACAGGAGGATGCAGAAGACGGGAAATTTACAACCCGCTTAGATGTGCTCTAAGAGAACTAGAAGAAGAAACAAGAGGTATAGTATCACTCAAAAAAGGTGAATACACGTCGTTTGTATTTACAGTAAAAGAAAGTCCAACCGTGGACTTGGTCTATAATGTGTTTATTTTTTTCGTTGATTGGAAACGAAATGACCAACACGCACTTATCAAAAAATTTTATGACGAAAAAGCAAAATGTCAAGCAAAGAAGGCAAATAAACAACCAATAAAAAAGACATTCGACGAAAATGATTTCATGAATTTCGATACATTAGAAGAATATAATTGTCGAAAAAGGTGGAATCTGATCGTGGATAATATCATTAAAAATCCGGAATTTTATACCTGTGTTCAATCACTGAATAGAAAAACATTTTCTATAAAATAGGATGAAATCGAAGGCTTATATTTTACGTGAAATCCGAGAATTACTCATAGAGAATAGAGGATATTCAGAAGATGACGCAAAAGAAAAGGCAGACGAACTCGCTAAAAGAACAGTGTATGAATTACTAACTTTAAAAAAGGAGCTTGCTACAGATAAAGAATTTGCAGATGTTTCCATCTCTGCTTCAATTAGACGGTATTAAAAAATAGAATCGTAAGAAATGTAAGTATGTTCAAGCGCTGGTGCGCAGAACAAAAATTCGATCATGGCGGTAACAAGCTATCACATGTGCTCATGAATGGGGGAGTCCTATCCGTGCCATCTGATAGATTGAGTGAATTTTACGATAAATACACGGAAAGTGTGTTGTCGGGAGAAAAGATATATGTAGTCGAACAGAAGACAAAATATTATAATTTTTTCGTAGATATAGATTACAAAGCCGAGGAAGCGTTAAACCTGAATGATATACAAGATATATGTAAAATAATTTGTAACAAGGTTATGACGAAGGGTGGAAGGGAATGTCTAATTTCGGTAGCACAACCAAAACCGGCGGGTGATAAAATCAAAACGGGAGTACATTTAAATTTTCCCGGATTTGTTGTAGATCAAAAAAGTGCCATCGCTTTACGGGAACACATATTAGTTGCGTTATATATAGCAAAGGGTTCCGAGGATTGGGAAAGTATCATAGATTCCGCGGTCTATGGAGATATAACTAAACGTTCGAAGGGGAGTGGTTTCAGAATGCCATGGTCGCACAAAATGACAAAGGGTATTACCGAAGGTCCATATCTGCCTATATTTGTATTTAAACCCGGTGGATTATTAAGTTCATTGACGAGAATAGGCCAGACACCGGACGCCCAGATTCTAGCCATGTCCGCTGTACGAACGGATTCAACTGATTTTGTTACGATAGAAGGACCAACAAAAGCAGTAAAAGAGGGGTCATTCACAGAAATACAAACTAAAGATGAGGTAGATGATGTAGAGTTAAAATATGAAGTAGAACGGTTTATCAAGAAAAATATAAACGGTCAAGCCGATGCGCGAGTTTCAAAGTTATTTAAATTCGAACACAGATTCCTGATTTCTAGTAATTCTAAATACTGTGAAAATATAGGAAGAAATCATGGATCGAATCATGTGTATTTCTATATAAGTGGTGATAGAATAGCACAAAAATGCTTTTGTACGTGTGATACTTTAGATGGGAGAAGAAATGGATATTGTAAAGATTTTGTGGGACGCACGTACCAACTAAATCCGTCAATCGTGGATAAGCTATATCCCGAAAAGGTGGAAATGAGAAAATGTATAGGATTGAAACAAAGTACCACCACGAATAACACTGGAATAAATCCAATGGATTGTAAGGAAGATGTTGAGAAATTCATCACAAAACATATAGACAAAAAACATTCAAATTTGAAAGTTATCAAGATACAAAAGAATAGACAGAATTATATAATCGGAACAACTTCTACATATTGCGAGATAGCAGGAGAGAATCACGATGACAAATGTACGAGCTTCATCCTCACGAACAAAGGAAAGATTAACCAAGATTGTGGAATATGTAAAATCAAGAAGGGCAAAATATATAGTATTAGCCCGAGAGTGATGGGAGTTTTATACCCGAAATAAAAAATACATTTAAGTTAAATGGCGCTTGTCCTCTTATGTGCTTCATCATTTGTGGTATATAAATTATTATATAAAGAAGAGTCTATTAAAGAGCGGGTCGATACCCTCAAGGATCTGAAACAAAAAGTCCATAAATACTCAGGAGTTGAGCCTGAAATCTATATGGAATACCTATCCAAACTCAAATTGGCACAACGCCTCGAACATAGCCCCAGAGTAGCACAACAATACTTAATAGAAGCTCTCGATCGTTTAGAAGACCTGGGATTGTACGGCGAAACAAAGAATTTGGGCATTCAGGATGAGATACACCAATTATCCAACACAATAGGTTATACATTTGAAAAGAGATTAATGGATAATGCGATAAACAATAACGAGGTGTTCCATCCAAAGTACTTAAACAGAAGAATTTACTAATATCTATTAAATGGCCACATTAGTCGAACAAATGGAAAATATTAACATCAGTGAAGGTGCTATACGTACCAGATATGGACGCGTCGTTAAAAAACCACAATTATTTGTCCCAACCGAAACAGTTGTTAATGACGATTTCGGTGAAGACGAATATGACGAAGGGTGGGATAATTCCGACCTCGATACGGAAGACGAATACGACTCAGAAGACTCCGAATTTGACGACTCAGATGACGAAGAAGATGAAAACGGAAACTTAAAGGGTTTCGTTGTCAGCGAAGACGAAGAGGAGGATGAAGATTGGAATGAGTAATTTTAGCTTAAAAAAAAGAGCAATTATTTAATAAATGGAGACTGATATAGGCAATCCAATCGACTATAAATCCGAAGTTGATTCTATAGACAAACAAAACCAGGAGATTCACGACGATCCGTACGAAGATTCTACACCCATATACGCCCAGCCCATGCACTCCGCGCCACCTCCCCCACCGCCTATGTACCCAATGATGCAACAACAATGGCAGCCAATGAATTCTTCACCGAATCAGCCTATGGATATTTTTGCATCAATAGATAAAACTACCTATATTATAGTATTTGTTGGTTTTATTTTAGGATTTTTTATGGGTAAGACAATGCAGCCCGTCATACTTAAACCTTCTTAATTTCCGATTCGGGATTCGAATAACCAGAAAAATCACCAATATCACCGATTTTTGATTCGGTGAAATACGCGCGACTCACGATGAGCGGATCTTTCAACATATCCGTTGCGACATCGTAAGCTGTATCGGTTTCTTTCTTGTTTTTTCTCTTTTTCTTCAAGGTAAAAAACAAGACACATAACGCGGCGACAATTAATAATGTAATCAAATTTAGAATTACACTCAACATCTTATTACTAATTAATATTTTTTATCTTACGCGGACGACACTTCTTCACCGGGTTCTTCGGACTTTTCTTCGATTTTAGCATCCGTCGATTCGGCATCTTCATTTTCTTCGGCCGCCTTCTTTGCGTCGGCTTCTCGTTGTTCTTGACGCTCCTTCATCTCCTGGGCAACAATTTCATCGGCCTCCTTGACCAAATCTTCCATGGGAGCATCCGGCTTTTCCTTTTGGAGACGTTCCAAAACTTCCGCCGGGTGACTGATCGGTGCTTCATCTGGCTTATTGTAAAATTTGCTGTTATCATCACCGGGCTTAGCGTAACTATCTCCGGTTCTGACTGCCATCATATCAGCCTTGCGTTCTTCAAACATCTTCGCAGCTTGAGCTTGGTTTTCCTTATACCCCTGCATAATCTCCTCCAATTTCTCGTTTGCGAAGTGCGCGTCCTCGATCTTAGTCGGATCCGGCGGGATTAATAACCATTTGTACATATCGACGACATAAATATCAAATGTGGCGTCTTCCTTTTGTAATCGTTTCGCATGTTCCGCAGCCTCGGAGCGGGAACCAAAAGCTCCACGAATTTTAATTCCAAATTTATCGTTTTTTTGTGGTGCTTCCGGTCCAACAACGGACAAGCACGCAAATAATTGTCCCGGGACGGTCGTGTAATCGCTCGTGAGAGAGGCCATTTGTATATTGTATATGAATATATACCCAAAACTTTAAGCCCCGTTTTGACTTAGGAAGACATTGGTCAGAATTAGGTCTCCTAAGTGAGGTCGGTTTAGTACTTTTTTT
>CEPW01009194.1_pt1 | contig 13537 bp, 8 predicted proteins | sample 356211 | NCBI WGS metagenome assembly CEPW01 (sample SAMEA2620021, study PRJEB7988) | marine metagenome | biome: marine biome (ENVO:00000447); feature: deep chlorophyll maximum layer (ENVO:xxxxxxxx); material: "saline water (ENVO:00002010), including plankton (ENVO:xxxxxxxx)" | depth 25 m
GGAGGACGATTACTACGACGAGTACGACGACGACGACGAGTACGACGACGACGACGATGAGTACGACGACGAAGGAGGGAACACCGGTGGTTTGAGAGATGCGTCCGGGACGACGAAGACGGGCGCCGGCGGCGCGAGCGCGGGTCGCGGACCGTCCAAGGCGATGGAGGTGATGAAAACGAACCCAAAGACGAAACTCGTCGGCGCGAAGGAGGTCAAGGCGCGGCGAGACGCGGAGAAGAACGCGAGGTATCCCGCCGTGCCGACTGGCGAGCGAACTGCGGGAGCGTTTGCGTTCGATACGCCTTCGCCGGACGCGGCGGCGTTAGCGGCGAGAGCGAAGAGAGGAGGCGGTTATTCAGTTGACTTCCGATCGTCGTCGCCGTCGACGACGACGACGACGACGGCGACGGTGGAAGAGGCGTTGCGCGCGGAGTTCACGGCGAAGACGAGAGTGCGCGTCGAGTCGCCGGCGTTCTCTGGGTACGAACCGTCGTCCCAGGAACGCGCGGCGTACGCCTCGGCCTATGGAGACGTGCACGTGGTGATATTGGGTCACGTCGATGCGGGGAAATCGACGCTGAGCGGACGTTTACTGTACGCGTTGAAGGCTGTCGACGACAGAGCGGTGCACAAGAACGCGCGCGACGCGAAGGCGAGCGGGAAATCTTCCTTCGCGTGGGCTTGGATGATGGACTCGAGACCGGAAGAGCGCGAGCGCGGGGTTACCATAGATGTTAGTGTGAAGCGATGCGTTCTTGATAGCCGCAGACAATTGGTTGTGTTGGACGCGCCGGGGCACAGGGATTTCGTCCCGAGCGCTATTTCCGGCGTATCGCAAGCGGATGCTGGTGTCTTAGTCATCGATGGCGCCGTGGGTGGTTTTGAGAATGGATTTGAAGGTAAAGCGGGACACGGTGGTCAAACGCGCGAGCACGCGCGACTCGCGAAATCTCTCGGTTTGCACTCTCTGATTGTCGCGGTGAACAAGATGGATTCCGTCGAGTACGACAAAGCGCGGTACGATCACATCTGTGGAGCACTTCGAAGCTTCCTGATCGATGACGTGGGTTTCGACGATGGTCAACTCACTTTCATTCCGGTGTCGGGAATAGAAGGCGCTAACATTACGCCGGAAGACACACCTTTGCCCGCCGCGCTTTCCGCGTGGTATCGCGGTCAAACGCTGGTGGAGTCGTTTCGTTCGTTGAAAACTCCGTCGCGCGGTGAACCCAAACCGCTGAGAATGCCACTCGCGGATATCGTCACCGAAGTGCATTCACTCGGTAGCGCGGCGTGCGGAGGTAAGATTGAGTCGGGGAGCATGGCGAAGGGGCAAAAGTTACTTTTGATGCCGGCGAACGTGACTGCCACGGTTAAATGTCTCGAGGTGGACGGTATGAGGGTCGATTTCGCCCCGATTGGGACGTCGGTGGACGTTGGTCTGAGCGACATCGACCCACAACACTTACAAGTGGGGAGCGTGTTGTGTCACGCATCGTACCCGATGACGCCCGCGAACGAGATTGAAATTCGCGTGCTCACAACCGACGTTCTCCGCATTCCTTTGCTCAAAGGTTCAAAGGTAGTGTTGCACTCTCACATGCTCACGTGCGATGCGACGATAGATGAGCTCATCGCGCAAGTCGACACAGCGACCGGAGAGGTGCTAAAGTCGAAGCCGAGGTGCATAACGCGTGAACAGAGCGCGATTTTGCGCGTGCGCACGTCTCGTAATATTTGCGTCGAGCCGGTCGAAGTTTCTCCAACGTTGAGTCGCATCACGCTTCGCATGGCTGGTAAGACGATGGCGCTCGGTGTGGTTACCACCGTATGGCGATGCTGAACTAGTTCTAGTAAGGCGGGAGATCGACTTGCTTCATGAAATCCCGTATACTATATGCGTATACAAGTAACGTATCCGACCGACCGCGACCGTATAGTTACGTTAACGGTCACGGGACTCGGCGACGGCGCGCGCGAACGCGATTGCGACACATGCCGGACGACGTGGTCGCGCGAGTCTCAAACGCGTTTCCATCGTGCCCACCGCGACGGTGTCCGGCATCGTCGGAAGCATCAAGAACGTCACGCGCACCGCAGCCAACGTCGCCGCCGTCGCGCTCAAGACCGTCGGACCGAAGACGACGAAAGCGTCCAAGTGAACGGCCACCGCGCCACCCCAACCGTAGGCTGGGCGGGAGATGTACTAACTGCATCAACAACGAGCATCAAGAACTGTACAATACTGATTTGTAATACAATGATTCATTGCGTCCTCAAGACTCCTTTGGCGTACCAAACACAACTTGATTCGCCCCTTCTATGTCGAGATACTCGACCTCACCTCCCGTTTTATCGGCTATGTATTCAACGAGAGATGCCCTTTGGGTGACTGGTTTACCCTGACGATCGCGTCTGTGCTTGAAGAGATCTGGGAAAACGCAACACGGAACCACGGCGAATGGTTTCTTAAACTGGATGGCGAAATCGATGATGGGTTCAGTGGCTTGGTCCGGGTGCATGCCGACGATGATGGAACAATCTTTGAACAGGTGCCAATTCTCGCTAGAAAATTCCGTCTTGATTTGTTCGCAAAGCCACGAATCAGTATCCGGCGAGTCTGTTTTCAATCGCTTCGCCTCGGCCTTTAGCCACTTGTGCTGATGCTTATTCAATTTCCTCGCTCTCGGCTCCACCAGCGTGCTTTTGATCCCCATCTTGGTGTACAATTCGAACGACACGTCACCTCTCCCGCCCGCCACGTCCAGGACGCCCGTTCCCGAGTTCAACACGTCGACGCCGAACTTGTCCACCAACCAACTCGCAAATTTTCCCGCGCGCGCGTGTTTACTCGCCACGGAATCTCCGTGCGGATCTCCCGATTCCACCGCGAGCTGCCTCCTGTTCGCCTTTCTCTCCGCGATCCAATTCCTCTGCATCGCGCGATCGTGCGCGTACTTACACGCGTCCCCTTTCGCGCAGTACCCATTGTTGATGAAAAATTTACACGGGCCGACGTTCTTCCCGCTCGCCCGCGACGTCGCGTCCGCCGACTCGTTCCCACGCGCTCCGTCCACCGCCTCCCGAGCGAACGCGCGCCCCGGATTCGCCTCCGCCCACGACTCGACGACCTCGACTCGTTCGCACGTCAAACTAAACTCCCCGTGACTTCCCGGCGGTCGTCTCGTCAGCGTCCCCGCCACCTCCACCACGTTGCCGAGTTTGAGCGCCGTCTTTTGCGCCGTCGCGACGCACGCCGGCGTCTCGAACGATCCCACCCCCACCTTGAGCACGATCTCGACGTCGTCGACGACGCCGTTTTCGATCGCCTCCTCGACATCGCGCCCGTCCGCGCTCGACGTCGTCGCCTCTCGAACCGCCGGCGCCGCTCGCGCGGCTTCGTCCTCGAGCTCGTCCTCGAGCGCGCGCACGCGGTCGCACCGCACGTCGTAAAACGCCAAACGTTTACTCACTCGTCGCCTGCCGAACACTCGACCGCGCGCGCGCACGCGTCGACCGCGCGCGTCCGACATGTCGCGACGTCGCGACGATGTGACGCGACTCTTCACATCGCGACTCTTCGCGGGGAGACGGGCGAGTGGACGCGACGGGGAGACGCGACCGGGGAAGATACTATGGTGACGGTGACGTCCGCGCGCGTCGGTCCACCGTCGTCGTCGACGTCCGCGTCCAGGGGCAAAGGAACGATGACGATGGATACGCGGCCACGTGTCGGGGAACGCCGACAGATGACGACGACGACGACGACGACGAGGCGCGATCGTCGAGACGACCGCGCGTGTCGCGTCTTCGCGTCTTCCGGCGTCGCGCCCGAGGACGAGGACGACGACGACGCGCGCACCGAATCGACGTCGACGAGACGCGTCTTGGTCTCGGCGGTGGCGGCGACGGTGGCGGCGGCGGCGACGGGACGTCGCTCGGACGCCCTCGCGGCCGGTGCCGAGCTCAGTGCGCGCGATGCGTTCACGCAGAGGTTTCCCATATTATTTAAACCGTTCTACGGCCGTGGGTACCGCGCGACGGTGAAGCGCGAACTCGTCCCGGGTTCGATGTGGGCGGCGGAGCAAAACATCGAGCTCGGACCGCTGGAGACGACGATTCGGTGCGTCGTCGTCAAGCTCAGGGATGGATCGCTGTGGGTGCACGCGCCGCTCGCGCCGACGGAGGAGTTTTTTGAGTTTGTGGAATCGTGCGGCGACGGTACGCCGACGAGCGTGGCGCACGTCGTCGTGCCGACGTACGCGCTCGAACACAAAATTTTCGCAAAGGACGCGTTGAAGAGGTGGCGAAACGCCAAGCTGTACACGGCGCCGGGGCAGTTTACGTTTCCGATCAGAGACCTGTCGGACGAGATAGTTTTCGGGAGGAGAGTGGATGGGGTGTTGGAGGGGAGCGATGTAGACGCGAGAGACGTTCCGTGGAGAGATGAAATCGAATACGAGACGTTGCGCGTCGGCGCGTTCGACGTCGGTTCGACGTCGCAGACGATTTACGAGACGGCGTTTTTCCACAAGAGCACCAAGACGCTGATCGTCACGGACGCGCTGGCGCAGATCCCGATCGACCCGCCCGAGGCGAACTCGGTGGATAAACTCCTCGTCGTCTCCCAGCGCTCGACGGCGGATCCCGTGCCCGAGGACACGCCCGAGGCGAGACGCGTCGGATGGGAAAAGACGGCGCTCTTGGTGAATTATTTCTTCCCCGAGCACGAAGAGCTCGATCCGAGCGCCCCCGGAACGGTGATTTGGACGGACGGTTGGCACGACAATTTCCAAGCCCTCGCCGGTCGACTCCTCGTCCCGCCCGTCGTGCGCACGCTCCTCTACGCGCAAGATCCCGCCGCCGTCCGTCGTTGGGTCGCCGCCGTGCGCGCGCGATGGGACTTCGAGCGCATCGTCCCCGCCCACTGGCAGGCTCCCTTGCCGTGCACACCCGACGATTTCGAGCGTGCGTTCGCGTTTTTAGACGACGACGCCATCGACGCGTTCCCTCCCGGCGATCTCGCCCGCGGTCTCGCCCCCGTCGCCGACGTCGTCCTCCGCGCGTCGACGCGCGCCTAGCGCGCGAAAAAGAACAAACAAACCTCCGCGCCGCGCGACGGTCCGTCCACGACCCTCCATCCACTCTTCCTTTTTCTTTTCGTTCAATTCACATCGTACAGTAGGTGTTTCATTGCATAGAAATCGCGTCGCATCGGACGAGATCAACGCGCGTAAAAGTAAAATACACATCTCCGTCGCTTCAAAAATCGCCGACGGCGCCCTCGTCGCCTCGTCAGCATTCGCGCGCATGCGTCGCGCGTCCCCCCCCCCGCGTCCGCCTCCTCACCCCTCTCGCTCCTTGGCTGGATCGTTCCACAGATTGTTCACGTGTTTCCTCGTCGATCCTCGATCCCACGTCGGTCGCCACACCTCCTCGTGCGTCGGAAACCGCTTGGACGTCGAGGCCGAGGCGGTCGACGACGATGCCCTCGAGGATGGCGTCGTCGAGGATGGCGTCGATCGCGGGCGACTCGCGCGGGCGACGCCGTACGCCATCGCCACCGAGAGCGCGCTCATCACGCACACCGTTCGCAGGCTCGTACCGGGTAATCGATGATACCCTCGTTTCGTCGCGTAATCCTCGTGAATCGTGTGCGGTCGGTGTAAATGCACCATGACGGCGGGTCGTTGAGAAGTGAGGCGAATGAATGCATGCGTGCGCGCGATGGATGGATGGATGCGAATGGATGCGTGGATGTGCGCGAGAGAGAGAGGCGATCGACGCGACGGGAGATCGAGCGCGCGCGAGAGAGAGGAACGGGAACGACGATCGATCGAGACGGTGGAGATCGGTCCCGAAGCGTCGCCGACGTCTCGTCGTCTTTGTGTCTCGGAACGACGGGAAAGGATGACGATGACGACGACGACGAGGACGACGAGGACGAGGATGACGAGGATGAAGACGACGAGGACGAGGGAGAGGCGTGGACGGTGGAGACGGGACGGGCGGACGACGGTGGTGTCGCGCGGGGGAGGGACGAGGCGCGCGGAGAGAGACGGAGAATTCGCGCGCGCGGAGAGAGACGAATGCGCGCGCGCGGCGTTCGAATTGGTGACGGAGACGATCGAGATCGCGGACGGGTGCGCGGTGCGATTGGTGCGACCGAAATCGGAGGATGAGGTGGTGGATCATTACGTCGCGGCGGGAACGTTAGATTCGGATCCGTATTGGGCGGCGCTGTGGCCGTCGGCGACGTGCGTGTCGAGGTATCTCGCGAAGGCGCCGGCGCTGGCGCTCGGGAAGAGCGTGTGCGACGTGGGGTGTGGGTTAGGGCTCGCGGGACTCGTCGCGTGCGCGGTGGGGGCGAGAAGAGTGGTGATGTACGATCGAGAGCCGTTGGCGGTGGCGTGCGCGCGATTATCCATCGAGGCGAACGGGTTCGGCGATCGCGCGTCGGCGGAGGTTTTTGATTGGAATCGAGTGGATAAAAAGAGGCAAGAGCGGTTCGACGCGGTGCTCGCGTGCGATGTTTTGTACGAGGAGAGCGCGGTAGCGCCCGTGGCTGAGCTCGTGCCGAAACTCGCGCGCGGCGGAGGCGGACGATTCTTACTCGGGGATCCGCCGCGTCGAGCGCCACGAAATCGCGCGAGATTCAAGTCTCTCCTCGTCGAACAGTACGGCGCCTTTATCATGCGCGAATTGACGGTCACGGAGGGACGGGATGAACTAGTGTTGATAGATTTTAAATTATGACGACGACGACGATTGCGTGAAACGAATGTGTACATTGCTTTTTGTTACATGATGACGCGCGCGTGATTGCCGAAAGCTTTAAATCTGAGCTTGACGATGTCTTGCTCGGGGTCGAATTTATACCGATTGATGCGCCTCTCTGCCTTTTCGCGCGCTTTCGCTCTGGCCGCGCGTATCGCGGCGCGACGCGCGCGACGCTCTTTTTGCGCTTCCAACGCCTTCTTTCTGCGTTCAATCTTCTCCTTGAGCTCTTCCGCCGTCAAACGTTCGTTGGGCTTGGCGTTCTTCTTCTTCTTCTTCTTCTTGTAACCCTTCGTCTTACCCTTCTTATTCGATGATTCGGTCTCCTTCGCCGCCGCGGGTTCCGTTTTCGGATTTCTCGGCGCCGTCCGAGTCACCACCTTGGCCGCGGACGTCGCCGCCGACGCCACCGTTTTGACGGCGGCGGTGGCACCGCCGTACACGCGAGTGAAAATGCCGCCACCTTGGTGATCGCCATCCTCATCGCTATCGCTATCGGAGGAATCATCACGTTTGGCTTGGTGATCCTCCAAAAAGCCCAAAAAGATGAGAATGCGCTCGATCAAAGTGTACTCGACGAATTCTTTGTCGTCATCCGTATCGCTCGACTCGTCTGAATCTAAACTCGTGAACGATTGCTCAGAGTTGTAGTCGGGATCGCTATCGGATGCGTACACATTTTTTTCTTCGGGGTACGTCTTCGTGTTGATGACCACGGCGTTTTCGCGCTGCGTGTGCGTCGGCTTCGACGAGGGTAGTTCCGGTCCCTTGGCAAGCGCCGAGGGCGTGCCGGCGACGACGTCCAACTTTTCCATTGAAATCGGCGTTTTCAACGTTTGCAATCGAGTCAACGGCGGCACGGATTTCTTCCCGGCCGTCTCCTCGGCGCCTTTCACGGCTGCGTCAGACACTTTCGATGGCATAGACACCGACGGGTTCGCAGCGTTATTGTCGATTTCTGTCCCTGTCGACTTTTCCGCGCCAGAAACTGCGCTCGCTTCGTTTTCACTCTGACCCGTGGTTTTAGTCTCAGTGGTGGGCTCGACCTTCTCGCCCTTCTCGCCCTTCTCGCCCTTCTTGCCCTTCTTGCCCTTCTTGCCCTTCTTGCCCTTCTTACCTTTGGGATTCTCCTCCGCCAACTCTTCTTCGGTCTCTGAAGAACTTGAGTCCCGCTCCGGCGCGTCCAAGAGCGCCATTTCGGGCTCGCTCTCTTCATCATCCGATGGTTCAAGATCTCTGAAGACTGTTAGGTACTTTGTGCGATAAATGAATTTGTTATTCGCCACTTTCGTAATCTGCCCAGGAAGTGCGTTGTCGGTGGGAATCTCAGGGACGATGAAACCTTCGAGAATGAGCTTTGTCCAGTCCATCTCAGCCGCCGCTCGCGCGGCTTCTTCTTCCGCCGCTAGCCTTTCTCTTTCGCGTATGATTTTTTCATCGTCTTCAGTGACGTGGTTCTTCATCTTCTTAGCCAGCTGTCTCCTCTCCTGTTCTTCTTGTTGCTCCACCGCTTGGTCGATGTTGCGAAGCAGCGAGGCGAACCAGTTGCTTTCCTCTTTCTGAACCGTCGGTTCATCTTCATCCCGAGCGTCACTCTGAGTCACCCCGTCAACGGTCTTTGGGCGTCCGAACGTGCTCAAATCGATGGAAGAAGGGATGCCTCGAGTGCCTATCCTTTTCCCAAATTTACCTATAGGACGGACGACATCGGCCCCGCTGAAGAGCGTGTAGCCTTGATGCGGCCCGAGTTGGTACAGATAACTCGGAATCCCGCGCACGGTTTTCGTTCGTTCGAGAAATGAAAACATGAGCTCTTTTCTTTTCATAGCCCACACGTGTTTACGATATATTTCCTCAGTCATTTTGATGATATCACCGTGCCTGTTGCATTCGTTCATCGCGTCGAGATCCATGCCGGTTTCTGACGTCGACTCAAAATTGTACAGCTGAATAAAGCCTACGATCCCGTGTCCAGAGCTCACACGCTTGCATCCTTGTTGAGATATGGCTGACATTTGCAGCAAGTTCTTCATCTGCAACTGAGAGTACAAATGTGGATCTTCGTCGATGCGGAATTCATCTGAGAAGCGCTCAATCTTCGCCATTCTGTACAGCGATTTGCTCGTGTTGTTCGTGACAATCATATAATGCGAGTGAGTCTCAAAAAGCTGATAGTCGTGTGCTTGGCGCAGTCCCGCAAGTCTTTCCCTGGAGCGTGCAATGTGTGGATTGGGTACGACTAATGGAGGTCCGCCGCCGCCACCAAGAGTTTTCGCAACCTTGATCAAATCCCAGTCAGAATCAGAATCGGAACCCTGAACAGTGCGCTGCTGAGAATTTCCAGCGCCCCAGGTGGGACCACCGAGTTGTCTGCGTTTTGCCTCAGCTTTGAGGAGCTTCTCTTTGCGTTTCTTTTCTTGCGCCTTCTCTTCTAAATAAACAACCCGAAGACGACGCGTCGCTTCCTCGACTGCGCGCTCGCTGTGCGACGTTCCATACTTGCCCATTTTAGCCACCGCAAAAGGCATGTGAATTTGACAATAGGCAGCCAATGAACCTTTCTCATTGGATCCAATGCGAGTCATCGGGGCTTCGTTGCACGTACACACGGGCAGCGCCGACAGTCCATTCGTTTTCGCAAAAAGATCAGTATTTACGCGCAAGTTTGCGTCAATCTCGCCGCTATTTCTCTGATAACTTGCTACGACAGAACTGAGCTCGTCGTTAAAGACAGTTTGACCATCTGCGTCTTGGCTCTCAAAGACGTACTTCACGCCAGCATGTTTCGCTCGGATTGCCTCCGTTTTTGCCCTAGCGGCGAGGAGCTCACCTTTGATGCACCTATACCTCGTCTTACTCTTCGGGCTCATAGGAGGCGTGAGACTTCTACCATCTTTCGTCTTCAATGTCTTCTTCTTCTTCTTCTTCTTCTTCTTCTTCTTCTCCTTCTTCTTCTTCTCTTTCGGTATGATGTTCTCGTTTTCATCCACCTCATCGTCACTTGAATCATCCTCAGAGTCGTCACTCCCGCTGGTCCCAGTCGCGTCGTCGGCGTCGTCACTATCCCCGTCAACTTTGAAACCGAAACCACCCAGGACCTCATCCGAGTCAGTTGGCGTATAATATTCGATATCACTCTCGTCGACGTGCCTTATGTGATCTTGTCTCGTCAGTATTGACGGTTTCAATCTCATGGGCATCCTTCCACTCGACGACGAAGAGCTGCTCGACGACGAAGAGCTACTCGACGACGAAGAGCTACTCGACGACGAAGAGCTGCTTGAAGACGCGGACGGTAGTTTCTTAATCAACGGTTTTCCAAAGAATCTGCTGCCTATCGCTCCGTCGTCGTCCGCGTCAATCTCACCCCAACCAATGGCAGTCAAATCCCGCGGCTCATTCACTCTCCACTTAGACGTCTGTTGATCGTAGTGCATAGATTTGCTAGATGAACCGCACGACGAGGCATCGTCGGAAGATGAATGACCAACCACCAGTCGTGAAGAGCGTATTTTCTGATTTCGCAACTTGTTATCCGCGTGCATCACCCGCAATCGCCCCGAGATTAAAACCGGCTTCTCGTGCTCCGCGTAGACGCCGTCGTCGAAGTCATCCGCTCTGTTTTGATAAAATTCATCCGCGTCCATCGCCGGGTCATCTTTCCACTCGACGCTGAGCGAACTTCTGTTCGATTCATCGTCGTCTTCCAATTCATCCGCACGCGCGCGCGCGCCGAGCTTCCACTCGCGCGTTCGCGCGGCGCGCTTCTCCTCCTGATGCGCCTTGTGCGCGCGCTGGTTTTTCGCGTCACGCATCGCGCGTCGTCCACCGACCGCGAACGACCGTCTCGCGCGTCAACTTCGCGTCTCCGTCCACCACGCGCGTCCTTGACGCCCACGCGCGTCGTCTCACGCCTCGCCCGAAAGTCTCGCCCCGCGCGCCTCGAACCGCGCCACGGTCGTCCCACGACCGACGACGACGACGACGAGCACCGCGCGCCCGCTGGAACGACGACGAGACGGACGAGGACGACCACGGACGACGACGCGCTCTCCCGCGAGGGCGAGGAGGGAACGCGCCGACGACGAGGGACCGGCCGAGCGCACGATTGGGCGAGGCGCGCACGTGAACGCGCACACGTGTGTCTCCACATACCGTCAGAAATAGCTTCACACTGAGATTGGACGCGTTTTATGGAAAACGACTAAAAATCGGACACGCGGAGGGTGTTGCGGTCCGCGTCGTCGTCGGAGCTACGCGCGCGAGCGGGCGACGCACGCGCGACGGACGGCGGGCGCGGACGCGGGGACGGAGACGGCGTCGTGATCGAGGCGTCGTCGGCGCGAGTGCGAATCGCGCGTCGCGAGCGCGGACGAAGACGAGGAAAGAATTCATTTCATTCGTTCCGTGACGACGGTGAAAGATGTTTCGCGACAAGGATCCGAGCTGGCGCGCGGTGATTCCGGGACGAGAGAACGACGGTGAGCGCGCGGTAGGAGACGATCCGGATGATCTCACGCGAACGTTGGCGGAGAACGGGTACGCGCGGATGGACGACGACGACGACGACGACGCGCCGTCGACAAGCTCGGAGCGAGACGCGTACGTGACGGACATCGAGGACGACGAGATGAACGGACGTGCGGGCGATGCGAGCGACTCTGAAGACGACGACGTGTACAGCGATGCGCTGGAAGACATCGAAGGGAGGTACGGGCGCGGCGGAGGACGAGAAGAGGCGGAGATTACGACGAGGCTACTGGCGAAGTCGGGGGGGTCGACGCGGTCGCGTAAGGGGGGCGGGAGCAGTCGACGAACGAGTGAGGCATCCGGGCGACGTAAACGTGCGTTCGGCAAATCGACCAAAGATTCGCTCCGTCGAAAGGCTGAACGAAGAGCGTACAAGCCGGTGACGTTCACGTTGCTGTTTCGTCTCTTTTGCATGTACACCTCATTCATGATTTTAGTTTTTGCCTTTGTCATCGCGACCGCGCTGGGTCCGTTCGTGAATCCCATCGAGGAGATATTGGAGCTCAACGCGTTGGAAAATGTGGTGTGGATGCTCATCTCGGTCGCGAGTTTTGTCGGGATACCGTCCGCGGTGGCGCATGTCACCGGCTACTTGACGTGGCCTCCCGTGTGGCTCGAGGCGTTTCCGGAGCGTAGTAAGCTTTTAGAGGAGCTCGGTGGGAGGATTTACTTCAGGTTCCATGTGGCACGAGACGCCAGACCGCTCGCGGTCAAACGCGCGGTGGACGTCGCCGTCGACATTGTACAACGCGCGCTCCCGTCGGCGCTGTTTGAAATCGAAGTGGTGACGCTCAAGGAGCTCGGTATCTCGTCGGCTTACGTTCGTGAGCTCGTAGTGCCCGCAGATGTCGATATTCAAGGCAGCGGTGGACTGTTGCATTTCGCCACGCGAGCGAGTTCAGCGAGTTGGGGCGACTGGGTCGTACACATGGGTTCAGACGCGCTCTTAAACGTGCGCGCGGTGGATGCGGTGTTGGCACATTGCGCCCGGGAAACTCGTCTCGCGGCGCTTTCAGGTCGAGGCGACACGCACGTTCGACGACTCGCACAGGGTGCCGTCCTTCCGGGGATCACACGGACGTCGAATTCATTCATAGACGGCGTCCAAAGCGTCTTTCAATGGATTCCGGCGATGGCCGAGTGCATTCGAGCCGGCGAATCTTACGGTGCGCTGCGAATGATGTACGCCAAACACTCTAGAGTCGTCGCACCGATCCCAAACACATATCTGGTCGTCCCGAACGAACTCGAACTCGCCGTCGGGTTCAAGGATATGGCTGTCCACGACGGTTTCGAGCTCACCGCGTTTGCGCTGAGGTGCTCAAACAACGGAGTGAAATTTTCATGGTTGGATGCCGGCGTTCACGTTCCCATCGTGAGCAACATTTGGAAGCTTTTCAAGCTCCGTGCGCGAGATCATCACAGTGCCTTGGTATTGATGCGCGATGAGACTGTGCTCGATCACACGCACAGAGCTTCGCTCACCGTCGCTTGCGTGAGCGCCGGGTTCTCAACAATCGCACCGGTGATCACCGCGTTTTCACCGTGGTGCATGCGAAGGAGCGGAGTCGAAACCTTCGCCGTCGCGTGTGTCGTCGGTTTCATCACAGCGTGCGTGACGTTCAAGTACGCCATCGGGTTTTACAAGAGCGCCTCTGTGGCAGATCTTTCGAAAGGCATCGTATCCGGCACTGTGTACTACAACATTCTCTTCCTGCTCACTATCTTACTGACGCCGGTGTTTTGTGTGTTTGAGTTCATCGCACTGTGCACGTCGTTATTCTACGCACCAGAACATTTCGGCGGTGAGCTACGCGCTCGCGGTCCCACGGTCACCATCATCAAAGACGAAGACGAAGACGACTACGACTGGCTCGAGCGCGGTCAGCCACCTCGACGGGAGAGGGAAGTTTTGCTCAAACCGGAAAGTGGAAACAACAGCGCGAGTGACGCGCCAAGAATTAAGGAGAGTCCCAAAAAAGCCTGGAGAAGAAGAGGTTAAATTAGTTGATTAGATATTCCTAGAGATTACGTATGCGTGTTGAAACTTTGCTACAAATGATGAAAATGAAATTGTGAACGAAGCGACGACGAATGCGTACCCGCGCGCGAGACGACGACGGGAGGACGTCGATCATGGACGCGCTGGGAGCGTACGCGAGCGAGAGCGAGAGCGAGAGCGAGCGAGAGGCGGGCGACCGCGACGTGGGAGACGACGACGCGTTCG
>CEPW01025847.1_pt1 | contig 13477 bp, 2 predicted proteins | sample 356211 | NCBI WGS metagenome assembly CEPW01 (sample SAMEA2620021, study PRJEB7988) | marine metagenome | biome: marine biome (ENVO:00000447); feature: deep chlorophyll maximum layer (ENVO:xxxxxxxx); material: "saline water (ENVO:00002010), including plankton (ENVO:xxxxxxxx)" | depth 25 m
AATCGTACCCCGAGATAGAAAACGTACCCAATTTCTCGCAGACCCCCCTGGACCGCGTCGAGTCGAGTCGCGTCGAGTCGCGAGAGGCGTCACTTCGCGTCGCGTCGCGAGGAGGAGGACGACGAGGACGACGAGGACGACGAGGACGACGAGGACGACGAGGAGCATGAAGGACGTGGAGAGGGCGCCGACGATGAAGAAGTCGTCGAGTCTTCTGGACATGCAGGAAAAGGGCGCGGACACGACGCTCGCTTTCAGGGACGTGCGATTCGAGGTGGGAAAGAAGAACGCGCGCAAGGAAATCTTACACGGCATCTCTGGCCAAGTGTGCTCGGGCGAAGTGTTGGCCATTCTCGGACCGAGCGGGGCGGGGAAGACGTGTTTGATCGATTTGCTCACGCTCGAGGCCAAGGGTGGGGAATACACGGGTGACCTTCGATTGAACGGTAATCCGTTGACGCCAGAGCTGTTCACCAAGCACTGCGCCACGGTGCCGCAAGTGGACCGTTTGTGGGCGTTTTTGACTGTGGAGGAGACGCTCATGTTCGCCGCCGAGCTTTTGCTGCACTGCAGCGCCGAGGAGAAGGAGAAGAAAGTGAACGCCATCATCCAGACGGTGGGATTGGATGAATCTCGTCACACCAAGTGCGGGAATCAGTTTTTGAAGGGTTTATCTGGTGGCCAACGGCGGCGTTTATCACTCGCCGTCGCGCTCGTCGGTTCACCATCGGTGTTATTTCTGGACGAGCCGACTTCGGGTCTCGACGCGGCGGCGGCAGCGTCCATCATGTCTTTCTTGAAAGACCTCGCTCAAGCTGCGAACATTGCGATTTGTTGCACAATTCACCAACCGTCGAATGCGGTGTTTTCCGGTTTCGATAAAATCATGCTGCTGAGTAAAGGCCGCGTCGCCTACCTCGGTCCAGCATCGAAGACGGAAGCTTATTTTGCCAACATTGGATATCCCGTGACCTCTGGTGATGCGATCGCCGAGCACATGTTGAACGTCGTCAACGCGGAGTTTTCGGATCCCAAGCAAGTGGATGAGATTCTCGATACGTACAAACCCGATGCTCCCGGCTGCGAGCACACGGGACCGCTCGAGGACGTCTCGAACAAAGGCACGACGATTCTTTCCCAAACGAAGACGCTCGTTCGCCGACACGGAATCATCACGTATCGTGATCCATCGATGTATCTCGGTCGAATGGTCGCGTTTCTGCTGACGTGTGCCTTCTTTTCCGTCGTCTACATCGAATCGCGCTCGCGGTCTCAAGACCAAGTGTTTGCTAGAATGTGGCTGGTACTTTGGTTTTTGGGCGTTCCATCATCACTCGGTGTTGTCGCGACGTACGTTTACAACGAAGAGTTCTACGCCATTAAAAGAGAGGTGAAAAATGGATTGCTTTCGCCGTATTCTTACTTGCTTTCAAACCTTCTCATTCAAATTCCTCTCATGGTGGTGCTCGCCTTGTTTGCGTTGGCGGTTCCGGCGTACGGGATGGTTGCCTGGTACGGACCACATTTCGTGCAAGTCATTTTGATGTACGCGTTGACTCTTTGGTCATTTGAGGCTGCCGCACAGTTGTTCTCGGTCGCTTTTGACAACCCACTTCTGGGGATGTTGAATTTCATGAACATTTGGTTTGGTGGTTTCTTGTTTTGCGGCATTATGGTGCGGGAAGGCGACGTGATCTGGCCGTTCCGTTCGATGGCGTACATCACGTTCCTCAAATGGTCCATCAAGAATATCGTGTACATGGACTTCATCGACGCGAAATGGACGGGTGCTGTCGATGACTCGAACTCTGCCACGGGATACTCGTGCGGGGCGTCGCCTTTGTGTTTCGGAAGAACCGGTAAAGAAGTGCTCACGAAGTTGCACTACACGTACGACGCCATCGACGCCGAGAACAAGCTCGTCGAAAACGCCATGATTCTTCTCGCGATCGGTTGCGCGTACAAGCTTATGCACGTGTTTATCTTCGTGACCAAATCCAAAAAGGCCCAGACCATCGGAGCTCCCCTCTCGACGTCGGCGTGAGGGGACGTCGTCGTCTGCGCGCGCGTTTTCTCTCCAGTGTTTGCAATTTACTACTTTACCGTTGGCAAGGTGACCTCCGACCAAATCACGGAGTGTGCCCAACGCACAACGATGGAACTCAAGCAAATCGAGCGTTGGCTCGGCCCGAACCTCTCGTATGACCCTTAGGCAACAGTGTAACCCGCGTTGTATTCCACAACCAACTCATTTTTTATGACATCACTTTGCTCAGGTCGAGTAAGAGCACTGTCGTCAACTTCGACCATAAGTCCGACTTTAACGAAGTTATCATCATTGCATGAGAGCACCGAAATTAGCAGAAATTAGACGCGTTTCGATCGAGGACGGCGCAAGGGGATCTCTCGCGCGCGACGAGGACGCGAACGACGCCCTCATGGCGAACGCGCGTCGGACGGGCCCAACTGTGAAGACTCGACGACTCCGGGACGAGACACCGCGGGTGATAAAGATTAAAGTTGTAAAGATTCAAAATTTGTCGTTCATGATGAGCTTGGGAACGACTGATTCGGTGATGCCGTGTCGTCGTTTACACCACCGCGCCGTACGATGTGTATCGACGGTGGAAGAAGGAGAGTGGATATTTTTCCTTGTCCTCGATATGCGGCCAGCGACGGAAGACGCCTGCGAAGATGGCGACACCGGCGACGAGGCAGCACCCCGCGAGGATCCACGCGCTGGGCATCGATGCGACCGGAACGTCGAACAGAGTCGTTGGCGCGTCGCCTGTTTTCTCAGCGGACCGTTGCATCGCGCCGAGGCTGAAGCGCGCGAGCGACGTCTTTTGAGAAGCCGGCGCGCAGTTCGCGTCCATGACAAACGTGAACGGCGAGGCGTCGTTCCCAGCTTCGTCGCGAACACCGCTCACTTCGACGGCGTACTGACCCACTTCAGTGTTAGGAAATCCAATCATCCACTTGAAGCCGACCTCGTTATTGGAGCATTGGAAGTCAAAGCCTGCCTTGATCGCTTCTTCGCTCACGGCTTGATTGACGCTCCGCCCGTCGTCTCCACAAGACGTGCGTTTCTTCGTGATGGCAACTTTTTGATTGGAGCAGTCAATCGCTTCGGGGAATTCGACCGTGTAAAATCGCTGGAACGCAGGATATGTCTTGCCGGGTATCGGCGTCTTGGTGTCCACTCTGAGCGTGAGGATTTGATCAGAGACATACTCGTGAACAGTGCTGTCCGCCAAGGCGCTGATGGGCCGAGTTTCTGTGCCGAAGCAAAAGTTCTTCAACCTCAACTCGTAAATGTTATCCTTGAAGCCGCTGAGAAGCTTTTCGTACTGATTATTGACGTCCCAGTCAAAAGTACAACCTCCGAGACGTGACCCGTCGCATAACAGGTTTTTCTTGTAACTGAACTTTGGATCACTGTCTTCAGACTTCGCCGTGATCCATTCACCGCCACTCGCGGGACGATATTGCAGCCGAACAAATCGAAGATTTGGGTTGATGGCTCGGGCGTCGTCCGAAGAGCCAGGCCATAACAAAGCTCCATCAGGATTGAAGACGGTTAATTTGAGTGGCTTGGGCGCGGCGGAGGAGACGCTCGAAAACAAGTAATCCGCAACGGTGGAACCATCGAAGGCGACTTGCGGACACTTTTGACTCCACGTCATCAAGCCTAGCGGAAGAGTGTTCGTGCCGATCGGTTCTCGACCGAACTTTGACTTTGATCGGATCTCTTGTTCGCATAAACTCACGACAACGACGGCGAGGTGCTCCAATCGAAGACTTGATGGGCTCGTAGCCTTCACGGCAAGCGCAAACGACGTCTCGAGCACCCTTTTCTGAACATGCAAATCTTCAGCATCCGCAAATTTCAGAGGCAATATGTCACCAAAGTATGCTTTCTTTCCACTCACACTGAATTCAATGTTCTGCAAGTCTTCAAACTTTCTTGGAGCTCTGCGCGAGGCTTGTACAACCACCGCTGCGACATCCGTCGGCGTCGCCGAGTGTTCTTCCACCGCAACTCTCGCATTTTCTTTCATCGTTTTGATAACGTCGGTATCTTTCCCGATAGCGAGCGACGCGATTGACTTATCGACAGCTTTCAAAATGTCCGATCCTGTCACGTCTTTCATCGTCAGCGCTTCGTACATATCCTGAATCACTTTGTGGACCGACATCGCGAGACCGTCGACGATGCGCAGTCCGAGCGGGAAAGTTTCCTTGTACGGCGATTCGTTGGTCAATTTCAAGCGCAACAAAGCGCGTTCCTCAGGGTTCAAATTTTCGTTGAACGAAGTTTCCTTGGATAAGGAAAACCCCGCCTGACGAAACATCGTCAATGGTTCACCGGGGCATGCGCTTCTGCCCCCTTTTGTGATGAACACCGGCGTGCCGAAGCGCACGTCTTCTCCAACTTGCACGACAAACTTATCTCCAACTTGAGCGTCACCCAGACTATACAACGTTTTCAGAGAGGCGTGTCTGTTCCAGGCGAATGTCCGATCTTCATCGAACGACTTCTGGAAAGTATAGACAGCCTCATCGTCCACTCCGCCGAGCGCCATGGCAAGTTGAACGATTGTGCCGATCAAGCCTCCAAGTTCGATTTTGTATTTGTTGGACTGCTTTGCCGACAGTTGTACGCCAAGGCTATAGTGAAGATCTGCGATCTTCTCATTCGAAGAAAACGAGTAGTCTGCGGTGTGACCACCGCCGCTGAACGTCAACAATAACGATCCCTTGTCGGCTACACCGTCTGTAGCGGTTGTTGTCACCTTCATACCCGTAGAAGCTTGCCCGCCCGTGAAGGATGCCACGACTCTCCGCGTCGCATCAGGTGAGCTTGGCGTGTTCGAAATTAAGTAGTCTTCGCCAAAATCAGTGGTTTGCTTCGATTCTGAGAGCGTGTCGGTCCTGATCTCATTGGGTTTGCACTCTCGTCCGGCGCAACTCTGAAATTGCTGTAGCAAATCCTTCGTCGCGGAACTAAACATCCCCCACGTATACGCTCCTCGCATCCCGTCTTCATCTTTGGCTTGATCACCTTTGCTGAGTACGTCAAAATCGTCGTCGAAGAAGTTTTCTTCAAATGTTGGTATGCCATCCTCATAGTACTCGCGTGGATAGGCGACATACTTGTAGCCCATCTGATCCATCGCCGGGGCAAGTGCGACTGCACCCGCCGCCGCCCCGGCTACCGCCGCAGTGAGCACGATTCCACCCACAACCTGTCCAGCCGTGGTCTTTGCCGCCTTTGTGGCCGCTTTCTTGGCTCTGGTAAGAAGACCGGCGGACTTCTTCACTGCCGGTCCCGCTGATTTCGCAGACTTTGAAAGACTTTTGAATTTAGAGGCCGCTTTCTTGACGCTTTGCTTTTGCTTTTGCATCTTTGCGACTGCAGCGGCAGCAGCCTTTCGCCTAGCGGCGAGTTTTTTCGCCGCATTATAGTTGTTCCATGCTGTCATCCCTATGGGTTTAACTTGACTCATGGAGGCGTATGCGGCGACCCTCAGGGGACTTTCCGTCCGAGGAGGAGTCCCGTGGATTCTACTGTACGTAGATGTGTCGCCGTCGCCATACTCCCAGTAACGCGAATCAAGAATCCAATCAAGACCGCCGATTACTCTAGGGTCGTCGAAAAATGGCGGTGGGCCGATGCCGTTGAAAGGCATCATGAAGAAACTTGAATCCCACGCACTGCCAACTTCTTCGATGACATCTTTTATTGGCGTTTCGTATGCCTCCTTGAATCGTCGCACCTGGACTTGGTAGTTTGTGTGCATAAAACCGCCATCAGACGCGGGTTTCGTGATCCTCTCGATGGCGTCGTAGTACTTCTTCTTTTCACCACCCTCGTCTATGTTGAACACTTTCGGAGAAGACCATTCGAGTGTTCTACGCCAAAGGTCAATCTTCTCATCGAGATATTGCATCCAAGCTTCGAGTTGATCCTCTTTCGTGCACTTTGACATTTCCTTACTCGTCGCGCCGGAATCGCAGTCATACAACATTTCTGACCCGTCTGCCGCGATGCCACCCTCTTTCACGAGCGATCGCAAGTAGTATAGATTAGGCACGACTTGCGTCTCGATCGATGCGACACTCATGATATACGACGTCGGTTTTCGCGGCAACCACGTGATTTCACCGTACACGTACAAGCAAGGCTTCTTGAGTGTTCGAGCGTCGTTTACGATGTCCAAGATGTCAGATATTTTGTACACGAGCTCGATACCACCGCCGAGAATCACGTCACCTGCTCTTCCTGGAGTACCTGCGTCCTTGCTCGAACGAATCGTTCGTTGCGTGGTGGTTTCGAGACCCCAACCCTTGTCCTCTGAGCTCGTTATGCGCATCGTTGGACCTTCGGTTTTAGTTTTGATGGCGCCTTTCGTCTTGATCAAATGCAGGTCTGTCGTTAAAGAACCTTCAGCGACCCAGCCCGCGTTGAAACCGACGTCGATGGACTTATCGATATCAGGAAGCTGTTTCTTCGACGCTCCGCCTTTACCCTCACTCGCCATACGTTTCCCAACCAAGTCGAATTGAAGTCCAATTTGAGAGCCCGTCGATAATTCCGCGTACGAGAGACCACCCGGTGGATCGTGCACGACGGTGTAGACCAAACCCTCCAAAGGCACGGTCGCCCAGTAAATGTCGTCACTGTCCGGCCCGAAAAGCCCTTCTCCTCGAGGTTTGGACCCTAGAGGTATGAGCTCACGCTTTGCGTACGCGGTGACGAGCTTGTATGTATCGAAGCGCTTGATAGTGAATTCCACGGTTCGTCGATGATTACCGGCGAGGTTAGGCTTACCAGCGACGACTTCCACGCTGGTATCGCCTTCTTCATTCCAAATGACTAGTTCGGACGCAGGCTCAATCGTCGTGTCGAAATCACACGATGGTCCGCCGCCTCGGTTCGGATGGCACTCGTTATCGTCTTCATCGGTGACCGATTGTCTAAAACTTAGCAGGGTGCTGCCCGTCTGAGCTTCCTTGTTTGGTAACGCTTCGAAGCACTTGGAAAGTACAGGCTTGCCGGCGTCTTGATCGAGATGCAACTCGAAAACCTTCGCTTGGAGACGAATGGAGCCGCCGACGCCTCCCAAATCTTCAGAGTTCGAGGTTCCGAGGAAATGCTTAATCGTGAGATTACCGTCCGCTTCATTTGGATCGTAACACACTTCCAATGGATCTCGTATTTTGGGGATATCCAAGATTTCGACGCAAATGAAACCGTGATACTTGTACCGAATCGTCACCAAATCATAGTCGTCGCGCATGGGCGCGATTCGTTCAAGGGCATTTCGTGAGCGAAAGAAAGTCACCATCGAGCCAGGCTCCGTACCACATCCGTCCGCCCACGGCTCACCCTTGATCAACGGTTGGATACCATTCACATCAGGCCCCGACAAGAGCATGATCGAGTAATCCATCGCGGCAAACGGCCAAAATTTAGCGTCTTCAGCCACAGCAGTATTCGCGACATTCCACCCTTCAATTTCTTCGCTCTTCACAAGCTTTGGTGCGTGGCATCCATTGATTGGCGTGACCTTAAACACAGCACCGCTGTATCGCTGTTCACATTCTCCGTGGTATAGTCCAAGGTCGATGACACCTCGCGTGACGTCGGAGAAAAATACAAAGTTGCCATCTTGAACGTTCGGAAGCGTCTTGACCACGCTGCGTCCTTCGCACGTGCGCACGTCTTCGACGGCACTCTCGATCGTGCTTCCAGCGTAGCACAGCGTGTGGTTCTTGTACTTCGGGCGTATGTTGAACGTTTTCCCACGAGTGAGAGCAAATTTGAAAAAGCCTCGCTCATCCGTAAAGTATTCCTCAACTTCTCCTTCGGGCTCGAACACTTCGATAGTGGCCTTGAAAAGTCCGCAGTCGGTGGATTGTTCGACGAGATCCTTGGGGAAGAGTACGGCACCGTTCACGATGACTGTCGTATCATCGGTGAAGTCTTTCTCTTCTACGCGCTTATGCTTGACTGACAAAGAGACTCTATCCAACGTCGCTTGATCTGAAAATATTCGTGCGACGATTCCCTCGTCACTCGGCACCTCGGGCGACGCGTCCCGCGGCACGGGAGGCTTGTTGAAGCTGTGCAAAATATCCGGAAGCCGCTTTTGGGCTTGGACGCGCAGACGAAAGTTATCTCGAGTCATTCGATGCATCATATCCAATAATTTCGTTTCGTTCGACGTATGCGTCGCGATGGACGCGGTGTCAAGAACGAGGTAATTCGTTCCGTTCTTATGCGCAAGCACGGGTATGATGTACGTGCTGTTCACCGCACCGACCTCGATTGCGGGAACCTCAACCTTGCTGAGATCTCTGCACTCAAAACGGTGCTGCTCGTCTCGCAACGTCTCGTAAAATTTTGTCCATTGAGCGTTGCCGAACGGCAGAGCGGCGGACTGACTTCTCACAATCATCAAATTTTCACACGATTCGCCGTTTTCTTGCATGTGGCCCGTGCGTGGGCCACTATTTGTGGCGTCGTCGGACGTTTGCAACATATTGAAATCATACATGTACTGGGTATCTTGAAGTGGGAACACGAGGATGGGCTCCACGACCAACGTCTGCGCCACGATGCGGTTCGCAACGTCCTTAAATTCAGTCTCATCGAGCACGCCGTCTTCGTCCCGATCGAGCTTTGCCCATACATCATCCGTAATGATGACATGACCACCTTCGGACGAGATTGTGATAGCCTCGATGTAGTCGACCAACTCGCTCCGTGTCACGTTACCCGATCCGTCGAAGTCTACGTCCTCGAGGACGTGATTCGGCGGAGGGGGCGAAGGCGGCGGCGGTGAAGGTGGTGGCGGTGAAGGTGGTGGCGGTGAAGGTGGCGGCGAAGGCGGTGGTGGGGGTGGAGGTGACGAAACTCTCCTAGCCCAGCGCACATTCTCCAGCGAAGCACCTTGTTCGTAAATGGACACATCGGCGTGAAGTGGATACGTCACCTTCTGATCGCTCGTCATGAGCCTCAAACCGTTCAAGAAATATTCCACCTTGCCGGCGTCGTTGAGCGCGATCTGAATAACAGCGTCCTTACCGTACGCCTTTTGCACATTCCGGTATCGCCCTTTCTCATAGATTCTCACTCTACCGTCGCTTCGACAGTAAAGCGCGAAATCGAGATCTTTGTAAGTGATGGAATCCGCAGTCGACTGTGAATTCAACGCAATCATTCTGTGTCGGTTCGTTTCGCTGCACACGGCGGAGATGCCTCGAACGGTATCGGATGCTTGACGAATGGCACGTTTACTCACAGCGCCCGCGTTCCATCCCCTCCCTGCTTGCGTTCTTTCGATATGCCCTTTTCCGTTTGATTTGGTGCCCTTCAAAAGCACCCACTCGATGAATTCATCCACCTTGGCGGCGCCTGGTGGTGGAGGGGACGGCGGAGGCGGCGGACAGTGTTGGGAATAACAATTTCGCGTTTGCTTGTACCCGTTCCCATGACTACACGACCTGCCACCGTATTTTGCTGCCTTGTATATCTTGAACGTCTTTTGTTGCTTGCCCCAACCACACTTCGCGTCACACGTCGACCACGATCCAAACCCGCCATAACAATTCACCGGACATGGATTCGAAGAGCATCTTGCGCTTTGCTTGTAGTAGTGACGATACGGACAGCTCCTGCCGCCATACTTAGGATACCTCGTGATTTTGTAGTACCTGTATTTATAGCGATTGCCACTCGTGCAACTCGGAGAACATGATGTCCAGCCTGACCAATAACCGCTACAATGCACCGGTCTCGGTAACGGACTGCAATACTCCCAACGTTTTCGTCTGTCCGTCGTGTAGCACCAGATGGTGGGCTCGCCGTCAGGGTTTCTGCAATAGTTGTTCCCGCACGAGCCCTTGTGACACTTGCGTCTCGAGTGCTTGTGAGGCCATTGCCGATCCCAGCTCTGACACGTGCGTCCGCTCCTCGTCTTCGACTGGCACCCACGATACCCTTCGTTTCTCCAACCTCTGAGCGTCTCGTCGCACCCGTACCTCACTCCGAGCGCGGCGTCGTCGTCGTCGCCCAACGCCGCCGCCGTCTCGTTTCCGCCGTCTTGATCGAAGACTCCGTGCTCTGATTGGTCGACTCCAAAATGATCAAAATCACTGTTTTCGAACTCATCGTATTCAAGCTCGTGCGACGCTGTGAATTCATCCGCGTGAACTCCATTCACCGATGCGCGCGGCGATGATAGAATTTCGGTTTGCCTGTCGTTTCGAAACTTTCCAAGCTCCGAGGTTTCAAAATTCTCTCGAAGAATTAGCAATACGTTGTGTGCCTGGCTCTTGGGGACCGCGTACTGTCCTTGAGCATTCCTTTTTGAGTCGATCAAGACTTCCGTGGTTTCAGGGAAAATTTCCTCCTTGTAAGCCCCTATGTGCAGCGTCGCTTTTACCGGAACCTTGCCAGATGTGTCTTCGAGATCCATCGCATATTCGCCGTCGTCACCGGTGACCGCGGTGTACTTGCATCTCGTTTTGCGACCGTTGACTTTGATTTCGGTCACCTTGGCCTTCGTCAGAGCTTTCACAGTGACGTACTGTCCGTGAAACGAATTCACGTCGGTACCTTCACACGTGTACGTCAAACACGCGTGTTCATCTGAATCTTGACCAACATCAACTGAATCGTCCACCAAACACTCGTGTCCGAAGTATGTGCTTTTACCAGGGTCGTAATCTTGGACGTACGCGCCGAACGTCGACGTCACCGATGGTTTTGGACGTTTATGGCACACGTCCACGCTCGACACGGATACCCACCCGCCGAGATCGATTCGTATGTACTCGTTGGCGTCGACATTGTTACTTTCGCCCGCATCTTCGCCATCCGTGACGACATACGATGTAGACGTTTGAGCTCCGTTTGAATGCGTCACACTTTTGAAAGCGGCGAGATTCTCATACTCGACGTCATCTTGGAAATCTTCGCTCACCGGAGTGCGCGTCACGAATGTGTCGAATTCTGCGCACATTCGTACGTTTCGAACTCCCTCAGTAGACGCGCCGGCCAACACGCGTCCCTCAATCTGTGACATCCAAGGCGTACGAAAAGTGAGCTGGGAAGACAACAAGTAGGTTATCTCATTGGCGTCGTCTGAATCCGGATTCTTCGTCGTGATGCGATAAAGCCATTCGGCGTAGGGCGTGTACGAGGCATCCCTATCCATGTATGTGATGGAGCTGAACTTTGCGGCGCAGCCTTTCAACCCACCTTCAATCAGAACGACGGTATCAAACTTGGAATCAAACTTGCTGTTGACCACCGGCGCTCTGCGCTCGATTTCAAACGACTTTTCTTCCCACGCGGTGTCTCGAAACTCAAAAACAACTCCAGCGAGATCCATCGATGCGCGTATGTCGATTGCCGTTCCGTCGTAGTACAACCCGCCGACACACGCGGGCTGTCCCGTCTTGGCGCCCTTAACTTGCGTCAAGACGCAGACGACGCGACGATGCGAAGGAGTCGCGTGCGCGCGCATCGCGCACACCGTGCTCCGTCCGCAGTCCCGCGCGCTGAGAAACATTTCCATGTCCATAATACCTGTGTACAATCGAACGTCGTCGATGTGCTGCCTACCACCGCCGCTCGACGCCGCAAAGAACTTGATGTTTGGAAGTTTCGGAAGCGTGTCTTTCGGCCACGAAGGGTCACTCGCGGTCCTCGTGGCAGTCGACCCGTCAGATAATGCGAACAGTTTCAAGCCGGCGTTATGGCTGAGCGTGAAGCCCACGAGTACCCACTGACTCAAGCTTAGCTCCGAGATTTCTCTCTTCGCGAGATCAAGTTTTTTACCATCCACTCCGATATGACCGTACGACGCGCGCAGCGTACACACGGACCGCTGTAGACAGTCCATGACCAACGTGAACGAATTACGCAGTTGACCATTTGTACCGCTGAACTCAATCAACGTCGTCGCAGAGCTCGACGCGACCCTGACCCAAGCCGAAAACGCGACGGCGCCGCCGAGTGCATCGCCAACGTATTTGAAACCGCCTCCGTGTGCTGTGATGCACTTACCACCGGACGCTCCCGAGCACGCGGACACAGGCCGACGTGAATACAAAATGTACGGTCTAGCCTTTTGGCCCGAGGCGAGTGGCGCCGCCGAGAAAATGCGATCGCTGCTGACAGTGTTTCCGATCTCACGCTCGGTGTCAAAGGTGAACTGCGCGACGAGAGACGGTTGAACGTCCCCGATCGCACCCACGACGGGTCGCTTATCGGTAACTTTCGTCAAGGTGTACAGTCCAGCCACCTTGGAGTGATGACCGTTGCTGTTCGGCGGCGCTGCGCTTTTCGGCTCATTGACTTGAAACAAAACACCGTCGACGAAGACACATACGGTGTCTCCCGACTTTGGTGGATTTTTCGGCCCGTACTTCCAGTCGACAGACATCGCTTTGGCATTTTGAGCGCAATCCTTTCGCGTAGTCTCTCGACCGGCCTCGGTCGACGGATACACGACGCCCTCAAAAGATACGGACTGCGCACTTTCAGACGACGCGCACATGTGCGGCACAACGTTCGCCTTCATGAAGTGGCCGAGCGACAGACGAAGCGCGCGAGTCTGGTTCCACACTTTCAAGATGTACCTGTCTCCGCCCTGTTCGCGAATCGCACGGTCGATCTCGTCGTAATCGAGCACGCCGTCGGTTGGATTGGTGTCGTACTTGCGAAAGATGGATTCACTCACGTCGTGGAGCTTGTCGCACGGCGCGCGGACAAAATCATCCGCCGATAACAGGATGTACTTGCTGAGTTCAGAGTTTTCCACGCCGCCCTCCGACGACGTCGAAGGTAAAATCGTTTCGCAACCGCGCTCGATGGAGAACGTGTGCCTCCCTGTCGTCCGCGACAACTCAGACTTCTTCTTGTAGTGGTTCAAGACAACTTTGTACTCGATCACGTACGTTCCCGGATCGAGCGCGCCCGCGGACGTGGTCAAGCCCATCATCTTGGATGGGTCCACCGTGTTGTCTCGAAAATCGTTCCAGCGTTTGCAAGGGAGATACGCGCCGTAGGATGAACACGAAACGCCGGCTTTTCGCACTGTCGCGTAGATTTTAATCATCGTTCTTCTCGACGAAGCGGACGTTAGACAGTCGCCACCGCACGCTTGGGAGTGTCTCACCGAGAAACCGAAATCGACGGTGTTCGACGCCACGCGCGCCAACGGATTACCGATGGACACCGTCGGGGCGGCACACGATGTGGTGCAACTTGCATAACTTCTGTAACCGTTGCGATAAGGGCACGATCTGCCGCCGTATCTGGCGTTTCTGGTCACACTGTACGTCTTGTATTTTCGTCCGCTCCCACACACGGAGTCGCACGACGTGTACGAACTCCACCTGCCCTGGCAATGCTCCGGTCTCGGTAACGGACTGCAATACTCCCAACGTTTTCGTCTGT
>CEPW01018064.1_pt1 | contig 13472 bp, 12 predicted proteins | sample 356211 | NCBI WGS metagenome assembly CEPW01 (sample SAMEA2620021, study PRJEB7988) | marine metagenome | biome: marine biome (ENVO:00000447); feature: deep chlorophyll maximum layer (ENVO:xxxxxxxx); material: "saline water (ENVO:00002010), including plankton (ENVO:xxxxxxxx)" | depth 25 m
CCTGGATACGACACCAATCAACATCAGTATTGGATTATTGAGGGGTATACCCACTCCAGCAGCTATCCCTATAGCGCAGCCGCAGCAGTCGATGATGATGATCGCTATTTGAGAAATGCAGTCAAGATTGTTGTTGATGCCTACAACGGATCAGTTCACTTTTATGTCAATGAGCCAAATGATCCGATCATCAGGGGATGGATGCGGGTATTCCCATCCTTGTTTGAATCAATTGAGACAATGCCGGCAGTCTTGAAAGGTCATTTAAGAGTGCCTGAGGAATTGTTCAATGTTCAAGTGAGACAATTGCAAAGATATCACGTTACTGATCCACGTAGTTTTTACAGTGGCGATGATATTTGGGAGGTTCCAATGGAAATGTATGGTCGAAAACAAGTGCCAGTAGTTCCATATCACATCACTGCACAAGTTGAAGACAATACTTCGTCTGAATTTCTTTTATTGCAACCATTAACACCACAGGCTCGTCCAAACCTCAATGCTTGGTTGGCAGCAAGAAATGACGGTGATCACTACGGAGAACTCCTCCAGATTGAATTCCCGCGCGATCAACCAATTCTTGGTCCCGAACAAATACAAGCTCTAATCAATCAAGATCCAGCGATCAGCCAGAGATTCGGGCTTTGGGATCGTGCTGGGTCCGAGGTGATTCAAGGCAACCTTCTTGTATTGCCGATCGGCCGCAGTCTTCTTTATGTAGAACCTGTCTATCTCCGTGCCAGCAAAGGTGGTCTGCCATCGCTGCAACGGATCGTCGTCAGCGACGGCAAACGGATTGCGATGGCAGGAACACTTCCACAGGCCATCGATGAACTCATCAAAAAAACCCCGACTGATTGAGTCAGACGGGGTTCAGAACGCAGTGATCACTGCTGGTCAACGTTGAAAACGAATCAACCGATGGCTGAGAAATACTCCTTGGAACCAACGGGATCAGGCTTCATGGTCTTTTCGCCAGGAGTCCAGTTGGCGGGGCAGACCTCATCAGGGTTGGACTGAACGTACTGGAAGGCTTGAAGAACACGCAGAGTTTCGTCAACGTTCCGGCCAACAGGCAGGTTGTTGATGGTGGAGTGCATGATCACACCATCAGGATCGATGATGAACAGGCCACGCAAAGCCACGCCTTCCGCATCGTCAAGAACGTTGTAAGCGGTTGCGATTTCTTTTTTCAGGTCGGCAACCAGGGGATAGGCGATGTCGCCAAGACCACCCTCGTTGCGTGGGGTCTGGATCCAGGAGAGGTGGCTGAACTGGCTGTCAACAGACACGCCGAGAACTTCAGTGTTCTTGCTGGAGAAATCGGCGTAGCGATCGCTGAACGCGGTGATTTCAGTAGGGCAGACGAACGTGAAGTCGAGGGGATAGAAGAACAACACCACGTACTTACCGCGGTATTGGGACAGGGTGATGTCCTTGAATTCTTGATCCACCACGGCAGTGGCTGTGAAGTCAGGGGCCTGCTGGCCAACGCGAAGGCAGCCGTTCGCTGTCATGTTCGGGATGTAATGAAGATCAACGGGCAATCACTAACGACTTGTACAAAGTCGGACCGACTACCAGTTTCAAATGTCAATTTATCACGCTCTTCGCTTCAATGGCGAAATACACTCTCCAAAGCAGCAACGCAACATGAGCTGGGATCCAGGTCTGCTGAGGAAGTACAGCGCCACCGGTCATTTCAGGCTTCTGAATCAGCTTCGCGGTGATCTCAAGAAAAAACCGTTGGAGCGAGATCCGGCCACAGGTGTATTGAGAATGCCTGGTAGCGGCCGTGCTCAACGGTCAACAAGGCGGTTCGAGCAACCTCGTCAGGACAGCTATCGACCGGAAGTAACGCGTGCAGAATCTCCGCAACAGGCATCAATGGACGTGGCTCCATTGATTGAGCAGCCATCTGCATTTGTTGAACTGGCTCCACTGACGGATGAACAGCCCAAGTCATTCAGAGATCGACTAAATGCGATTGAAATGCGCTAAAGAAACCTGAAGTAATTGTCTGACATTCAATCTCAGACAACGCAGCAAAAACAAAGGGAATTCAAATACACAATGTATCAACATTGTGTATTTGAATTAATGATTGAAGTGCCTCCAGCCTGACTTGAACAGGCGACCTACGGGCTATGAATCCGTCGCTCTAACCGGCTGAGCTATGGAGGCGTGATGCGAATGATTTTAAACGATGGTGGGACCGACTTGGTCAGGCATTCCGCTGGGGAAGTTTGCTCAAAGGATTGATTGCAGCACCTCCTGATCGACGAATTTCAAAGTGCAAATGTGGGCCTGTGCTCCGGCCTGTACTGCCCATCAACGAAATTCGCATTCCTTTGGGCACCACTTGCCCCTTCTTGACCAACAGCCGGCTGTTATGGGCATAACGGGTTGAGTCGCCATCGCGATGGGCAATTTCAACCAAATAGCCATACGCACCACTCCACCCTGAGTACGTGACAACGCCTTGTCGAGCCGCATGAATCGGCGTTCCTGTGTTGTTCGCGATGTCAATGCCTTTATGCATGCGCCCCCAACGCCAGCCGTAACCCGAGGTGAACACACCCTTGGTGGGCCACATGTAGGTGTCAGGTAAGACCGATCCATCGGTGCGAACCGGTGCAAACCCAGGTGTCTTGGGCCAGCTAGCGCCACCGCTGGTTAAGGGTCGGATTGCGAGAAGCGATTGGCCAGGAGCGGCTTTGGCGACCCGGACGACGCGACCAACGGAAAGATCAGCCACTTCCAGACCCGGATTCAACGTCTTGAGCTGCTCGAGTGTGACGTTGTGGCGAGATAAAAACGATGCCAATGAATCGCCACGCTGAATCGCGGCAATTTCCTTTGCCTCCAGCTTGATCGGAGGAGGTGCAGGAGGCATTGAGGGCAAGACCGTCTGAGCTATCTCAACGGATGGAGCCTCAGGGATCTCAGGTAAGGGAGGAATCTCAATCAGTTTGCGGCTGTCTGCACGACCAGGAATCGACGACCACAAGCCGACTGCAAGCAGTGGAGTCGCGATTGAAACCAGTGTGAGCTGGGACCGCATGAAAAACAGTCGGACTGCGCTCGATCCTGACCAGAGCCGAGATTGAACTGGCTGACGGTAACGAGCTGAACATCTCCCTGCAAGCCCTCTTAGTGCAGTCTTTCAATCACCACAGATTGAGCTGAATCCCAGCGGTGTAGGTCACCAAAGCGGTGGCAACAGACAAATTCAGACTGCGTACGCCTCCCTGACCGTCGTCGTTAGCTGAGCCTGGCATTGGAATCGTGACGATCTGATCACAGCGTTCCCGGACGGATTCGGGAAGACCGGTGTCTTCTCGCCCAAAAAGAAGAACATCTCCGTGTTCAAAGGCCATGGATTTGAGCTCAACCCCACCCCAGCGGCTGCAGCCAATCAAACGGTGCTTTGACGGCAGTGTGGAGATCAGACTTTCAAGATTGGCGTGACAGCGCACATCAACGTGGTCCCAGTAGTCCAAGCCAGCTCGCTTGAGGCTGCGGTCATCGATGCTGAATCCCAAGGGTTCAATCAGCTCCAGAGGGAGCTGAAATGCTGCACAGGTTCTGGCGATATTGCCTGTATTGGGTGGGATCCGAGGCTCAAACAAAGCCACACGCAACGCCTGAGGAGTGGCGGTCTTGCTCATGGAACTGGAAAACCGAGCTGATGCAGATTGAGAGCTCTACCTTGAACCACCAGCCAGCTCTCATCAGCCTGGGCATTGAATCGCTGCCCGAGTTGGCCAAGGCGATCCCGAAACAGCCCTCCAATCGCCGTTGGAGGAACGACACCCCATCCCGTTTCTTCCACAACAAGAACAACGGTCCGCTCAATGCTGGTCAAGCAATCGCTGAGTTGGTCGGTGAGTTGTTGCCAATTCTGATTGTCTTGATCCAGATGAGCCGCCACAAAACCGCCAAGAGCATCAATCAAAACAGCGTGATCCTGTTCAGATGAATCAATCTGATCCAGCGCTTGCGTTAACTGTGGACCTGATTCAAGAACCGTCCAGTGAGGGGGGCGTCGATTGCGATGGAGCTGGATTCGTTGTTGCCAATCCTCATCATCTGCACGAGTCGGAGAGGTGGCGACATAAGTCACATTCTTAAAATCAGAGACCAGTGATTCCGCCCATCGGCTCTTTCCGCTGCGACTCGGACCAGTAACAAGAATCAATTTGGGGCGATGCAAATGTGTTTCAGCCACCACCATTCATTCCTTTCAAGGTGGCAACTGATGAAGGAGAAACACGATTGAGATATCGGAAAATCCAGTATTTGAAAATAGTGGCCAAGATCACAGGGAACGTGGCGATAAACAGCATGATGAAATTCTCACGGGGAGGAAGACCAAAATGATCTGCAATTCCCTCGAGGAGAACCGTCCAGCCTTCAGGACTGTGGTAACCCACGAACACATCAGTAAATAAAATAATTCCGAAGGCCTTGGCTGAATCACTTAAACCGTAAACAGCTTCATCCAAAAATCCGCGAAGGACCCTTAATTCATCACGGCTGATCAAACAGACAGCGACAAATGAAAGTAAACCAATCAGATCAGCGAGAACATTTTTAATAGCTTGGAGGCTTTCAACATTGGCTTCTTCTTTTAATTCAACAGCTTTTGCTTGAAGCTTCTGCTTCAAATCATCGGGTGAAGGTAAATCATCGCCTCGAACCAAGGCATCAAACTCTAATTCCGCTTTGTAGACCCTTAATTGGTCAACAGCTTTAATCTCAAGATTGGGTTTGGCATAGTTCATCAACGGGATGTCCGGTGAGAACCGATCGACGAGAGGTGACACTAAATAAGTTCTTGAAATCTGCTGCATCAGCAAGGGAACAAGAACTAGAAGCAACAAAATCCTCAACGAAATCAACGTTGAATCACGTCTGCGTCTAAATCCAGCGACAAGAGTTTCCTCTGAGGATGGATCGAGTTGACGACGGACTGAGTCGAAAAAGCCCAGTAAGGATCGAGGAAGTGGATCTGGTGATCGGCTCAAGCTGGGTTGTGACCCCCCACTTCGTATGGAGGCGTAGCGACCGACTACAAACTCAATCAGTTGAAACTGACGTAATTCCTGAATATCCAGTTGTGCTCGGTTGGGCCGGATACTTTGCTCGGTTGACTTACAAATACTCAGTGCAGCTCTGAACCGTCTCAGGATCGTGGCCTGAACAGAACGAGGCACCGAAAGCTCCAATTCAGGGCGAATCGGACGATCGTTGTAATACTCGAGTTCAAGACTCTGGATCAGCAACGCAGCCTCATAACCCCTCTCCAGATCACTGGTGAGGTCGGAAGACTGGTTGTTTTTGGAAAACAAGCCGATCCAGTTGCGACGGGACATCGATGACGTGCGTCAGCGGGAAAACACCCACCAGGTCGCCATGGGCACGATGGTGCCGACAACCAGGAGAACGATGACCCAAGTAAAGGCATCGCTCTCTTCTGTTTCAGCCTTTGTCGGCACATTTGTTGGCAATGTTGTGCGAACAATCTCCTCTGGTGGACCAGGATCCTCTCCGCCCTCTAACACTGTTGCAAGCCGGTTTAAGCCATCAACGGACGCTTGGCGGTATCGATCCCCCTGACGAAGCGGAGTCGCCATCGTGGCCCGACCAGTGCTGGTGAGAAGGGATTCCGGAAGCTGAGTGGTCAGCTTGGGGTCAGCGACCACAGCAGCTCGCTTGTTTTGCGTTTCAATCAACAGAAGCAACATCGGAGTGCTGCTGTTGGCTGAGGACCAGCGCTCAAGCAACTCCTCACCGAAGCTTCGCAAACTAAAGCCGTAGTCCAGTCGACGCACAGTCACCAGACGCGCATCAATGCGCCCGTCGCCAACTTCGATCAAACGATTTTCTAACTCGGATCGACTTGCGCGACTGAACACATCAGCATCATCAAGAAGATGGGCTTCCGGAGGTTGTTCAGGAAAATTGGTCGGAGCAATCGCTGCTGCTGACGGCACCAACACAGCGAGTGTGATGACCAGGCTGATCAGCCCTGTTATCAAACGCCTCGTGAGCGGGAAAACCATCGAAATCAATCCAGCTTTTGCCCAGTCTGCCTTTAGGTGTCCAGGCTCGTGCGATTGAGCGCAGCAATCGCTCGAATCACCATCAACGCTTCGTCCCCAGGCAGGTTCATTTCAGCAGCGAGTTTGTCTAGCAATGCCGATTCTTCTGCTGTGACCAATCGATCGGCATGGACGAGGTGAGCGGCAACCGCCAAGGCTGATTCTTTTTGGGGAACCGACAGAACAGGCAAGGCTCCTGAAATCAAACTCTCCACGCCACCGCTGCGGAGAAGCTTTAAGAGATTGTCAAAGAGATCACCCATCTGGGACTCGGAGAGTCCGCTGTAGATCGATCGGTATTCGAGTTGACCTCGAAGGGCGTGGGCTTCATCACGACTGAGCTTGCCATCACAGGCCACTGCAGCCAGTGCGATGGCCGCGAATGCTTCGCTGACGTTCATACCTCGCCCTCTGTTCACCACATTTGAGCAGGATGTTGGCGATCTGACAGCAGAACGAAACCATGCCGCTGCCTGCCCGTTATGTCCTGAGCATGGGTGTTCTGGTGTTGCTCCTCACGGTGGTAAATGCCTGGACCGCTCACACCATCAATCCAGAACTGCAACGCGCAGAGGTCATCGCCGGGCTAGCCGCAGTTGGTTTGATGTTGATTGCGGTGCTTTGGACACAGGCCAATCCCCGTTCTGCTGAACGTCAAGAACTCCCTGGTGAGCAGGGGTTGGTCATGATCGATGACCTGGATGAAATGGTTCGACAGGAGCTCGGATGGGGGAGCCACATGCTGCTGACCGCCACATCAGCAGCCACGCTCCTCGTCTATTGGCGTGGCCGTGTTCTGCTCAGACGAGGCTTAATCGGATCAGAGAGCTTTGAACCTGGCGCAATCTGTCAGCGGGCAATGGAGCGAAACACCTTGGTCTCAATGGTGAAAACCGCGTTGTTTCCAGGACGCCGTGAATTTGATGCGGTGCTTCCGGATCTTCCTTCGGTTGTTGTCTCAGCGATCGGCCACGACGGTGTCGTGATTCTTGGAGGTTGGTCTGAGCGTTGCTTCACACGATCTGATGAGATCTGGTTGAAGGGTTGGATTGAACGCCTCAGAACGACACTGGAGGGCGATTCGTCTGATCCGATTGATTCGGAGTCTTCAACTTGATGGTCGACGTCACCCGTCGACCAGGGGCACCAAAACGAATCACTCCCTCATCGTTGAGGACTCCTTCTAAGCGCGATGCCCGTGTGATTTGGTCAAGAGCGTCGCGCTTGAGCACCACATCGCCCTCAGCGACGACACTGTCATTCCCCCAGTTCCAGCTGCAGCGTTGAGCTGTTAAGTGCTGATCCGGTTGAACGAGTTCACAGCGCGAGGGGATGGTGACTCGTTTTCCAACTTGATTGACACGAAATCCGCGGCCCTTGATGGTGGTTTTTTTCAAAGTCGCCAGCACATCAGCCTTCGTGGTTAATTCTTGGCGGCCAAAATCCCAACGTGTTTTGCCTGTGGTGAGCTTGCCTTGGTCCTGCGGCAAGGTCATCAACACTGGGGAGAGAAGGTCAATGTGCTGTTTCAAGGTGTTTCCAACTAACCCAGGTGCTGTCACCGTTTCCCCCGCGGTGCGTTTGATCAGGACCGGACCCTGAGACTCCAAGGCACCACTCTGCAAATTCCAAAACCCATTGCGGCTGGTCACCGTGCTGCTCGGGGGTTTGTCGGATCGTTCTCCGGCCCAACGCGTCCAAAGGGTGTCGCCCCGAAAGAGAAGGGTGTCCTGTTGGACGTCAAAGGTCAGATGGTCAACAGTGAGTTCCGACGTCTCGTCAACGGCACGAGGGTTCTGGTCGATCACCATCTGCGACTGGCTTGGAGTCCACACCAGACGGTCACCGGTAATGGTGACCATGCGTTGGTTCAATTGCTGCAGCTCAACACCACCCTCAAGAACAACGAGTTCGCCGTCGTTGAGGACCGTCGCTAACTCGGCTCGAATCTGAAAGGAGGGTTGGTCCTGGCGATACAACACTCCCTTTGGCTTCACCGCACGAACCGTGCGGCTATCGAGCGAATAACGCGCTTCTGGGCTCTGAAGATCCCAATCTCGGGTGCCATCGGAGCGACGCTGATCGAGATCAAGAGAGCGGAAGACAAATGGCGGAATCGCGTTCCCGCTTGGTGCCCCCTGCTGCCGACATCCGACTCCAGCAGCTCCGAGCACGAAGCAGATCAGAACAGCCAGTCCTGACGTCCGAGGTGTTCGAAACGGCTCAGAGGTCTTCATCGAGTTCCAGTCGTTGCATCACCGGACTGGGTTTTGGCAGAGCTGAGCCGGAACGCAAACCACCCCAACGCAACTGTGTTGTCCAGTCGGATTGAACGGGATCATGGCCCAACTGATTGAGGATCCGTCCGCTGAGGTCCGGTACCAGGGGTGACAGCAGAACACCGACCAATCGAGTGGATTCCAGAACGGCGTACAGGTCATTCCCCACTGCGGCTTCTTGTCCCTCTTGTTTCATCCGAGTCCACGGAGCGGTCTCACTCAGATGGCCATTGGCACTGATCGCCAGTTGAAGAATGGCTTCAGCTGCCACCTTGAACGACAGTTTTGGCAAAGAGTCCAAAACGATCTCCACCGTTTGTTGACCTTGTTGAGCGAGGGGATGGGATTCATCGGACGCACAATCAGCGGGTGGGACTGCATCGGAAAACCACTTCCGAGCCATCGATAACGTGCGATTCAGCAGGTTGCCAATCGTGTTGGCCAAATCGTTGTTGACAAGATCGAGGAAGCGTTGCTGCTGGAAATCTCCGTCGTCACCGAACTGCATATCCCGCAGCAAATACCAACGCACGGCATCGGCACCGCACATCGACAGCAATTTTTCTGGGTCGAGCACATTGCCGAGAGACTTGCCCATTTTCTGACCCTCACGGGTCAGAAAACCATGACCAAAAACGTGCTTCGGGAGGGGAAGACCAGCCGACATCAACATGGCCGGCCAGTACACAGCATGGAAGCGGAGGATGTCTTTGCCAATGACATGCACAGAAGCAGGCCAACCGGCAGTCGTTAATCGCTCGAGATCAACCTCGCCCCCGTCATCAAGAAGGGCACTGAGATAGCCGAGCAGGGCATCAAACCAGACGTAAAAGGTGTGCCCGTCCTCTCCGGGAACCGGCAATCCCCAGGACACATTGACTCTTGAAATCGAGAAGTCACGCAATCCTTGGGCCACAAAATTGCGGACTTCTTGACGACGACTGGCAGGAGCAATGAAATCATCTCGATTCACGAGAGCTTCAATGTCGTTCTGGTAACGGGAGAGGCGAAAGAACAGGTTTTCCTCGTCGCGCCATTCCAGAGGCTTGGCATGGATCGAACAGTCCGGTTGGTCTGCATCTGCGGGAACGTCCTTGTATTCCTCACATCCAACGCAATACCAACCGGTTTGCCGACCGCGAACGATGTCCCCGGAGGCTTGGACTCGGGCGTAAAACTGCTCGACCAGCTCAAGATGGCGAGGGTTGGTGGTGCGGATGAAACGGTCGTTGGTGATCTGCCACTGCGACCAAAGTTCCCGGTAGCGATCACTGACCCGATCGCAGTGCTCCTGGGGACTCAACTGCTGTTGCTCAGCTGTGCGTTGAATCTTTTGGCCGTGTTCATCGACACCCGTCACAAACACCACATCACGGCTTTGCAGACGTTCAAACCGGGCCAAGGCATCACAAGCCAAGGTTGTGTACGTACTGCCCAGATGAGGCTTGTCGTTGACGTAATAAAGCGGCGTCGTCAGGGTAAAGCTCATGTGGTCTCGGAACCTTTGCTGCCACCAGGCGACGCCGGATCCTAACGACACCCCCTGATTGCGCTGATGGCACCAGCATCCCTGCCCAACTCCATCTCAATGGATGTCGTGGTTTGGGGCGGTGGAACGGGGGGTGTTGCTGCGGCACTCCAGGCAGCACGATCGGGTGTGGACACCTTGCTGTTAACGCCTGGTTCCTGGCTCGGCGGAATGCTCAGTAGTGCAGGGGTTTGCGCTCCCGATGGCCATGAACTCAGCTGCTGGCAAACCGGTCTATGGGGGGCCTTTCTGCATGACATTGCAAAGCGAGAACCGAGCGGTCTCGATCAAAACTGGGTGAGTTGCTTCGGCTTCCAACCAGCCACTGCAGAACAACTTCTGCGTGATTGGGTTGGCCGTGAGCGTCATCTCCAGTGGTTGCCCTGCTGTGAATTGATTTCAGTGACCCGCAATGAGGAACGGATCGAACAGCTTCGGGTTGGGAGTGCAGAACAACAGCATCTGATTAGGGCCAGCGTCGTCATCGACGGCAGCGATCTCGGTGATCTCATGGCACTGGCGGAGGTTCCTCACCGCTGGGGGTGGGAGCCAAAAGAGCAATGGAACGAACCCAGTGCGCCCAATCGTGAACGCTTGAGCACAGATCTCTTTTTTCGAGATCACCCGGTGCAATCCCCAACCTGGGTGAGCTTTGGACAACTGGATGAATCAAGTGCAGACCTTCCCGCGGTTGCTGAGCCAAGCGATCCCTTTGAAGGCTGTCTGTCGGACTTCGGCTTAGATCGCACACTGAGCTACGGCCGCCTCCCCGGTGGATTGGTCATGCTGAATTGGCCGCTTCACGGCAACGACTGGCATGACGGCCTGCACCGTTCCATCAGCTCAGATCCAACAGAACGGCACGCTCTTGCAACGGAGATGCAGAGCCATAGTTTGTCCTTTCTGAGAGAACTCCAACGCTGCAGTGATGGCTGGTTATCCCCTGGTGAGGGGATTCCAGGCAGCGGCTCACCACTGGCATTGATGCCGTATTGGCGCGAAGGACGCCGGCTAATTGGGCGAAGCACCGTCACGGAAGTGGACTTACTACCGATCCAGCCCGGGGCTCAACGAGGCCCGCTGCCGCTGAATAGCGACGGTGATTGCACAAGCATTGCGGTGGGCACATACGCCAACGACCATCACTACCCAGGGGAGGACTGGCCCCTGGCTGCAAAAAGCTGTCGCTGGGGGGGACGTTGGACAGGAACGCCCTTCTGCATTCCCTTTGAGGCCTTGGTGTCAGACCACACCAGCAATCTGCTGATGGCCGACAAGGCCTTCAGCGTGAGCCATATGGCCAATGGCGCCACACGCCTGCAACCGTTAATTCTCAATCTTGGTCAAGCTGCCGGGATGGCTGCGGCTCAGGCTGTGCAACAACAGTGCTGCCCAAACGAGTTACCTGTACGAGGTCTTCAACTCGCTCTGCTGGAGGATCCACAAGCCCCTGCAGCGGTCCTTCCCCTGTGGGAGTGGCCTTGGTGGCATCCCAACTGGGTCAAAGCGCAGTGTGAAGCCCTCGATCACCCCGCTCGGATCAATCCATTTGGTGTGTTGGAGTCTGCAACCGAGCTCATGCGCCCACAAGCGGAACAAGCCCCTCACTCACCGCATGAAACCTTGGCAGCCGGTGTCTTGAAGCGACCAGATGGATCGACTTACAGCCTGGAATGCTCAGAGGGGACCTGGCCGTTAATCACCCTTGAGCCAGGTGTTGAAACCTGGTTAAGAGGATTGAACGGTGGAGAGCAGCTGCATTTGCGGGTCATCCGAAATCCTTGGGGACCTTGGCTTCGGGTTTTGGCAGGCCATCAGCTGAGCTGAAGCTGGAGTTCTCCGCGTTCAGGATCCGCGACACTCACCCGCACGTTGAGTCGATCCCCCGGCTGTGGTTCGGCGCCTTGCACCTGTCCGACAAGATCCATTGCAAGGTCATCCACGTGGACGAGGGCCAACCGGTCTTGAGGACGCAACCAGCGCAGGAACTGTGCTGACCAGGTTTGCTCTTGGCGTTCCGCAAACCAGACCTGCTGCCAGTGGCGTTGATCTTCCCGACTGATTTGAATCGACTGCCGCAGTGGGTCATCAAGATCGTCGATCAGTTCACCAATGCGGCTTTCTTCCAGTGGGAGCTGATCGGTGAGGCTGGCAATCAGCTGCCGATGGGTCAATAAGTCGGCATAACGACGAATCGGTGATGTGGCCTGCACATAGGCCGGTAGACCAAGGCTGAAATGAGCCATGGGCTGTGTGCCTTGGATCCCCCGGCTCAAACAACGCTTGATCGCAGCGTCACGCACCGGTCCCTCAGGCAGAGCCTCAAGCTCCGCATCAGAGGGCAGATCAGCTGGAGGTTGACTGCGATAAGGCAATGCCAAATCGTTCGCACGCCCGAATTCAGCCACCACTGCTCCCATCAGCAGCATCGCTTCACTCACCATCAAACGGGCAGCACTGGGTTCAATCACCTGAAGCTCAACTGCATCGTGATGACGACGGAACCTCCCTTCCAGACGATCCAGTTGAACGGCGCCTTGACGGCGTCTCCATTCGGCACGTCGTAGCAGCAATCTTGCAAGATCCGAGAGATCTTCGTCGCCTGGTGGCGCGAGCTCAATTAGCTCATCGCCGTCCTCATAGGTGAGTGCGTACTTGGGTTGAATCCAACTCCGGCCGATGTGATGGTCAACGATCTCTCCATCGTCTGAGAGCAACACACCAACACTCAATGCTGCCGATCGTTGACCGGCTTTCAGACTGAGCGGACCTGCCGCAAGATCAAGCGGCAGCATTGGCAAGACACCATCGCCCAGGTACAGCGTGGTCGCCCGTCGTCTGGCTTCACAATCCAAAGGACTCTCCGCCTCAATCAGCCTGGCGGGATCAGCGATGTGGATCCAAATCCAACAGTGCGGCCCACGGCGCTCTAAGGAGAGCGCATCATCAATTTCACGCGTACCTGCATCGTCGAGGGTGTAACTGGTCAGACCTGTCAGGTCTTGTCGGGTGTCGTCGCCGGGATGAAACTCAGTCGCTGCGTCGACCAAGCGCTGAGCTTCTGCAGTGAGTTCATCACTGAAATATTTCGACCAAACACTGCCGCGCAAAGCCCGTGGTTCATGGGCATCGATCAGCTCACGACGAATCAACCATTGACGGAGGCTTTGAGGGTCAGCCGAGATCTGAAGCTGACGCAACCAGTCCGTCTCCTCGGGGTGAAGTTCCAGTGTGGTGCTGGATTCACTGGACAGATCGATCAACCGATCGAGGACCTGTTGCCAATGTGCTGTTAATGCCGCGTAGCGCTCCCCTGTGAGTGGCAGTGATTCACGCAACAACGACAGCTGCTGCTCGGCCAAACGATCAGCAAGAACAAGCTGCCGCGTTTGCAACCGCTGGCGGCGGATTTCATCACTGGATTTGGGTTGAATCGAGCGATCGCGCTTGAGACGAAACCATGGTTGATCGCTATGCAGCCAACTCCAAACAGCCGCTAAACCGGTGAGGTCTAGGGGATGCGTCATCAGCTCAGCCAGCTCAATCAAGGACAGTGCA
>CEPW01104313.1_pt1 | contig 13414 bp, 17 predicted proteins | sample 356211 | NCBI WGS metagenome assembly CEPW01 (sample SAMEA2620021, study PRJEB7988) | marine metagenome | biome: marine biome (ENVO:00000447); feature: deep chlorophyll maximum layer (ENVO:xxxxxxxx); material: "saline water (ENVO:00002010), including plankton (ENVO:xxxxxxxx)" | depth 25 m
AGTTGAAGCGAAGTTCTTGGCATTGTTACGTACAGTGTCTAGGAAACGACCCTCATCAGAGCCATTGATTACATAATAGTCAGCACCTAGTTCCTGACAGAGTGCTTTTGCTACTGTGGTTTTACCACAACCTGGAGGTCCAGAAAGGAGAAGATTTGGAACTTCACCCCTCTCCAGAAAATCTTTAAATGTTTTCTTTGTACTCTCTGGAAGAATACAATCTTCAATTGTCTTTGGGCGATATTTCTCTACCCAAATAAACTCATCACGACTCATAACTAATCAAATACAGGGATAATGTTTTGTCTCATTTCTTTGAGTTGTTCTGGGTCATTCCCATAAAGACCCACATTCATGTAGACACAATCTAGATACTCAAGAGAATCTCTCTCAGTATCATAAGTGAACTTGTCACAGAAATCAAGTATTGGAGGTGGAACATCCATCATCACTCTAATGGTCTGGTAAAGGTTTCTGATACAATATCAGTTGCACCCATGACTTCATACATGTAAGTTGCAGCTGCCCTAGGTTCAGTCTTATCACCACAAGTAAATACATCACAGACTGCCATACCATTCTCTGGCCAAGTGTGAATAGAGATATGTGACTCTGCTAAAAGAGCAATGGCAGTCACACCATGAGGATGAAACTTATGGGAAGATACATCAAGAAGAGTGCTATTTGAAATGGCAGCAGCAAATGAAAGGACATTGCGAATGTGTGCTTCATCATCTAGCAACTCATAAGAACATCCCTTAAGAGTGAATAGTATATGTCTCATGTGATCCACTCTGGTTTACGGTCAGGAATACGTAAGTAGTTATCAGATACCCAAGGTTTAGATGCAATATATCTCTTATAAGCAGTGAATATGTCAATACTCTTGTCATTCTTGAACTCATCTGGTCCTGCAAACACAAATGGGGTTGGTCCCTTACCAGACCTGCCTGTAGGGTCACCAGTAGGCAGAATCTTCTTTGCTTCTAGGAGAGTCTGGTAACAAGTATGATCCTTACCATACCTGTCCCTGTATTCTGAGCAGAGAGCAAGACCATGCTGAAGTAACCACTGCCAGTTCATCACAAAAGAGTTTGCCCAGATAGTGCAGGGATGGTGCCTGAAAGCACCTGCTGTGGTCTTGTAGGGGTTTCCATCTTGCCTAGGCAAAGTACCAAACCCATGCCCCCACTTCTCTGAGCAGACAATAGCAAGCATCTGACAGGTCTCTAGGGGCATCTTGACAATGTGCTTGTCAGGTAGAACTCTAGCACTTTTCCAAGGACTAGGGTCAGTCACAAAGATGTTCATTCCAAAAATTGCATAAGGTATGCTACACCCCAGTTTAGAGCACTGGGTGGGATGGCGTCAACATTCTCTTCCAAGATTTGTTTTGCCTTAATAAGTCTCATCAGACCACATGCTTTTGCTGATGCTCTGGAGACTTCCATAAACTCCTCAAGATCATCAGGATCACCTTTCTTAAAACCACTGACATAAAGTCTCCTTGCTTCACGCATCAACTCTTGTGTCTCAGGTTCAAAGGTAATAGTTTCTTCCTTGAGAGGAATAGCCATATTCTTCATGCAAGACATACTGAACTTCATTGAAGTTCTTGTCTGTTCAAGAGGAAGTGCAAAGTCAGACTTATCTCTGAATGCATGTTGAATTACACCATTAGCACACTCCATGACCCTGAGAACAGCAATCTTGTCTTTCTCAGAGTCAGAGAGGTTACTATAAAGAGAATCCCAATCTTTCATCACCCAAAGGTTGAATCAGGTTCAAGAGCAATGAAGTAGGTTACATCAATGTTCTGATTGGTAAACCTAGACAAGAGTTTGGAAGAGACAACTACATCATAAGTTCCAGGAACAATCTTCAGGTTCTCTTCTTTGAAGTTGAAAACAAACTCAGCATCAGTCTCACCAACAATGATGGAGAAGTCATTAGAAGTGTCATTCTTCTTATCACGTGCAACCAGTTTGACTACACCATTTTCACCAATAGCAGAGATGTCAGGAAGTTGATAAACTGATGCTGCCTTCTTCAGTTTTTCAAGTTGCTGACTGGTGAGAACAAAACACACATCTTCAGTAGGAAGTGAGATCTCTTTCTCAGGTGGTGCAACAATCACAGTTGGATCAGCAAAGAAATACTTGGAACGCATCTTGCCTTCCTTAATTACCACATACTGATCATTGGTGAAGTCCAGGTCTGCACTCTGATGTAAGGAGAGACCATTGAGAAACTGGTTCAGATCATAGATACCAAAGTCCTTAGGGAAGTCCTCAGATACATTTGCTTCAACCAGGATGTTCTTCATCACAGAGATAGAACGCAGTTTGCTCCCTTCTTTGAAGAGGATGGATTGGTTGATAGAAGAGAAGTTCTTGAGAAGGTTTACAGTAGTTTCAGACAGTTTCATATTCATTGGGGATAGATTTCACGTTTTGCGTTCTTATCATTAAAGTGTAGCAGAAGTACAGCATAATGCAAGATTTTCATGATGTCACGTCTTGCAGTGCCCTTCTTATCATAGCGAGAAGCATACTTGAGGATATTGGATCTACAGAATGCTTCTCCATCACCACATGCTTCAATCAGATCAAGTGTCTGAATTTTATCATCACCAGCAGAGTAATGCTGATTATAAGTACCAGCAATATAGTCAGTCAATTCTTTGAGAATCTCTTCTTCACTATACTTGTACTTGCCTGTGTTCTTGTTGGGCAGATTCAAATCAAATGAGATAGTATCATTTGCAGTGGTGCCACTTAGATTGAATGAGATGGTGTCTGTACCAGCACCACCATAAAATTCATGAGCAGGTTGTGCTGCACCTAGGTTGATTGTATCAGCACCAGCACCTCCAAAAATGATGTGGTCACCTGCCCAGAACTCATTCCAATCTTTATTGGTTCCTTCACTGACAGTCATATTGTTAGTCATAGTAATCCTCCAATATTATATCAGAAAGGAGATTCAATGGCAACTGATTCTTCAGTGGTCAGTTGGAAATCAGCATCAACCTTGTCATACAGTTCCAGGAAAGATGCTTTGGTCTCATCATCAAAGCGATTGATGCAGACTTGAATTGCTTTCTCCTTGTCACCAAAGATGCTGTAAGCACGAATAATGTGAACCAGGCGACGAGTGCTGATCACTTCCTCAATACCACCATCATAGAAGGTCTTGCGAATGATGTCTGCCCAGTCAACCAGGTGCTTGCAGAAGGCACGATCTACAACATCAAGGTCTAGAGCAATGCCCTCAAGGATCTTCTGCTCTGTGGAAGGAGCAGGGTAAGACTGCTCAAAGGTCACACAGAAGCGTTCCAGGAATGCTTCATTCAGAACATTGGTGCCAATGAAACGTCCATCATCAGAACCCTTACCCTTTGTGTTAGCAGTAGCAATGATAGTGAAACCAGGAGCAGGTTGAATATACTTGCCAATCTTTTTCAGGAACAAACCTTTGCCTTCCAGAATAGATTGCAGGCAAAGAATCTTGTTTGATGCAAGGTCAACCTCATCTAGAAGCAGCACAGCTCCACGTTCAAGAGCTTCAATGACAGGACCATTGTGCCAAACAGTTTCACCATTAATAAGACGGAAACCACCAATAAGATCATCCTCATCAGTTTCAATGGTGATGTTGACACGGATCAGTTCCCTCTTGAGGGTAGCACAAGCTTGCTCAACACAGAACGTTTTACCATTGCCAGAAAGTCCTGTAATGAATGTAGGATAGAAAAGATTGGACTTAAGAATCTTTTTAATATCAGAGAAATTGCCAAAGCTGACGAAGGTATCATCTTTACTAGGGATAAGGTTTTGTTCCAGAGCAGGAAGGGCAGCAGGTGCTTGATAGGTTTGCTCAAGTGTTTCTTTCTCAGTCAGATCCCACTTGCCACGACCAGTCTTATATTGATCAATCTTCTTAGAGACAGTTTGATATGTAGTGCCATTCAAAGCACACCAGGCACGAACATCACCAGTAGTTACTTTGTCACCATAGAGAGATTGGAGGGAAGAGACAATGAATTCAGTAGAGAGTGCCATTTGGTTTGTTTGTTCAACAGGTTTATTATAAAGGAAAGGGGATCCCTTTTGGACCCCCTAAGGACAGTTTCAGAACTGGTCAGCAGACCAGATCCATGAACTGACTGAGAACTTTTTTATTTAGTGCCTTTGCTTTAAGATTCTTAGCAAATGCTGCTTTGATCTTTGCTTTAGTAGCACCTTCATCAACATCTAGACCAGTTTCTGAGTTTAGAGCACTGGTGGACATAGCAAAGTATGATGTGTAACCAGACTGTTTGATTGCATAGAACTTGTCCTTCTTCATGATCTTAAGATCTTTGTCTGTAATTGTGTCATACTTATTGACAAAGTACTTCATAGAGCGACTGTCAACCAATCTAAATCCAATGAAGTTTGTATCAGGGAAGGTCTTCTTCAAGTCAGTGAGAAGAATGTCAGTAAACTTGTAGTAATCATATTGGATTTGATAAGTGCATCCATTCTTCCTATTACGAAGATAACTGTTGATTGCAGCAGGGTAGCAGTGATAGTAACCTTCACCATCTGCATAAGTTCTCTGGCGTACAATGGGAAGAACATTTGCTTCACCATCAGTCAGGATTACACACTGAACCTTTTGAAGATCATGCTTTGCCTTGAACTGAGGAATCAATTCATAGAGACAAGCAATAGATTGATTGAGGGGTGTTCCAGAAAGACCATAACCAGGAGGGATATGGTAGTTGACATAATATCTCATTGCATAAACAAGACGCCATACAGACTTCATCTGCTCATCAAGAGTCTTTCTGTTATGACCAGAGGTCAGAAGGTTGAGGAGATTAAAGTCATTAACAAGGAATCTACCATCATCCTCTTCTGTAAGTTCCTTGCGTACACAGGAGTGATAGGAATTAGTGAAGGCATAAAGATCAAAAGGAATGTTGACCTTGGAGCAGAACCAAACAAGATTGTAAACTTGCTTCACAGTGTCAACAATCTCATGTGCCATAGAACCTGACCAGTCAAGCATAAAGATCAGACCATGATTCTTACCATCAGGGAGGATAGTAACCTTCTTGAACAGATCTTCATTGTACTTGTAGGTATGCAGTTTGCTGCAATCAAGAACACCAGTCTTTGAGGTAGCAGCACGTGCATAGGCATCAGCAGACTTCTTACACTCAAACTCCTTCACAAGATAGTTGACTTCACGTTGTGCTGACTTCTTGAAGTCCTGGTATTTCTTATCAGCAAAGGTAAAATCACCAACATGCATGGCGCCAATGGCATCTTCAAGGGGTGTGAGTTCTCTCTGCCATGCTTCATTCAGATCTTGATGAACACTTTCATTACTGATGATGATGTTATCTAGATCAATGATAGGAAGATCATAGTATCCAATCTCTTGACCCATATCATTTCCATTGAATTCTTGGGTACGCTCATTGAAGATCTCATCAGTGGTGACATCAGGAGCCTGTGCAGAACCATCATCTGAATAGGTATCAGGTTCTTCCTCACCCTGTTCCTCTATCTGCTCTCCTGCTTCCCCTTCATCACTCTCCTCATCAACAGTTTCTGATTGCTGCTGTTGTTGTGGTGTATCAACAGATAGTCCAGAGCCTGCATCCTGCTGATTATTAGGGAGAGGGAGATCACCAACTTTCTCTGGTGCATTAGCACCCTTACAATAGTTGTGAAGAACTTCTGCTGCAAGAACTGCATCTGCAAATGTCTCTGCATCACCAATCATATCCCTGATTGCAATCTCTTCATCAGTGAAAGAGATGTCAACAAAGTTTCCAATCTTGAAATACAAGTTGACACGATCAGCAAGAGTCATCTCACTAACATCAGAATCTTCAAGACAGAAGAAGTCCTGATCAGAGAGTTCTTTATATCCAGCATAGAAACTCTTGTGAAGACCAGGATAGCGACGCTTCATCAGTTTCTCAATACGCGCATCCTCTGTCACATTGATGTAACCATGAGGAATGTGTGATGGGGGATCTTCATTAGGAGTGTAGAGAGCATGACCCACCTCATGCCCAACCAACATATCATATACACTATTACTTGCACGCTTCCACATTGGAAGGGTCAGGACACGAGTATCAACATTGAACTGTGCAGTCTGAACTTCCCTGTTCTCCACAATGATGTCCTCAGTAGCCAGCAGCTTTGCAAGCTGGGACTTGATTTCATAATTGACTGGCATGGGTCCTTTGCTTTGATGAACTCATAATAAAACAAAAGGGTCACCCTTGGGGCGACCCATGTGCCTCTTTTTAAAGTGGCGCAATGCTTCCTTTCTTGCTCTCAATGCTTGAGGTTTAAGTTTTCTCTTCTTCTCTTTCTTGGAGTGGTGTTGCCAGTTTGGTGTCATTGGTTTAGGTTTGAGAACCCCTTTACTTTCTCAAAGGTAAGAAGATTTTCAAACTTATCTTCCATACCTGTTTTGTGTGATATCACAAAGATGTTTGCATCTTTAATAACAAACCTGATAATTTTTAAGAACTCATCAGTTCCAAGTCCATCAAGAGAAGAGTCAAACACTTCATCCATAATCAATAGATTTGTGTTTACTGAGTTTTTAATTCTAGCGATTTCCCTCCAGGTAAAAAGGAGGGATAGATCTATTCTCATTTTTTCACCCTCTGAAAAAGAGGAGTATGAAAAGTCTTCATGAATGGGTGTTTCTATAGTCTCATTAAACTCTTCATCAAGTTTAAAGTTGATATAGAAGTCCATCATCTGGAGATACTTGTTAACCTGCTGGTTAATCAAAGGAAGGTATTTCTTGATGATTTGAGATTTTACTCCACCATCTTTGAGAAGATTATAAGTGAAGTCATAATAGGAAATATTCTCTTTTTTATCAGCAAGTAACTTATAGGTATTCTGAAGACTTTCTCTAAACTCTTCTAATTTCTCATGCTCAGTATTTCTGTTTGCGATCTGACTGGTAATAGTTTGAATTTCAGATTCCAGTCCTCTGACCTGTCTCTGAAACCCAGAGATCTGAGTATTGTTTGTAGAAATGTCATTAAGTACTTTACTGATTTCCCCTGTGGTTTGTTTAAAAATGGACTCCCTCAACTCTTCCTCTTTAATTGCCTCTTGGAGTTTCCTATACCCCTCTTGCAATTCTTGTGCTTTATTTTGAGAGTCCTCAATTCTATTTACACGGAAAGACTCTTCAATATTCTGTTCACAGGTAGGGCAAACCCTATTGTCACTGAAGAACTTATGCTCCTTCACAATACCTGAAATCTTTTGAGAGAGTTTACCTTTGATGTTACCCATCTCTCTCAACTTCTCTGTGGAGTTGGAATAATCCTTTAGTTCATTCTGCAATTGAACTAGACTAAGATTTAGATTTTCATTGTCATTCATCCTATTACACTCTTGGTTCAGGAGTTTTTCAATCTTCTCTTCTTTCTCTTTAATATCACCCTTACTCTTATTCTCAATCTTCTCAATAAAATCTTTCTGCATTGAGACTTTATCTTTTAGTGATTCCTTCTTTAGGTCAAGTGTCTTTACTTCATCTTTGATAAGGCGAATCTTACTCTTCACAATATCATTCATAGAAGAAAAGATTTTGATATCCAACAAGTCTTCCACAACTTCTCTTCTACTATTAGAAGGCAGTTGCATAAAAGGCACAAATGAACTGCTACCCAGAATAACAATCTGCGTAAATGACTTGTAATTCATCTTCAATACATTCTGTTCCAACCACTTCTGCTGATCAATAGCAGATGAACTCTGATCTAATGGTTCACCACTTCTGTAAATCTTGAAGATATTTGGTTTAATTCCTCTCTCAACTTTCCATTCAGTACCATTGACTGTGAACTCAATCTCCACCAGACAGTTCTTCTCATTGGTGCTATTGATAAGTTGTGCCTTATTAATTTTCCTGAAAGACTTTCCATACAAAGAAAAAGTAAGAGCATCAAGGATGGTACTCTTACCTGCCCCATTAGTTCCAACAATCAATGTGGTCTGAGCATTATTCAGATTGACTTCTGTGAACTGGTTACCTGTACTCAACAGGTTTTTCCATCTAATCTTTTCAAATATAATCATGTTCAGTTTCAGGTGGAATCACAATGTCATTTTTAGTTATTATAGCATACCTATGCCCATGCATCTCACATGTTTTGATCATTATATCATCATCTATCTCAAGAACGTGCATCTCAGGATACCCCATCTCCTCCAGTTGACCAGCATATCTCATAGCATCATCTTCCTCATCAAACATGTAGAGGACTTGCTCTCCCTCATCATCTATAACAGAATATGCACCGTCTTTTTCTTTTCCCTCAACTGTGATGATAAACATTATACCAACTCACATGCCTCTTGATAAACTTCTCTAATCACTTTTTGAATCAGAGATTTATCTAGACTAACCTCTGCCTCCTCAATATATCTATTCAAGATAGAGAGTGTATCTTCTGTCTCAATATCTTCATTACTATCTACATCATACCAACCACTGAAATCAAAGTTCTCAACAATCTTCAACTCAGCAACATTAGATGTATAGAGTTTGTCAATGAACTTTTCAAACTTTGTAGGATTACTTTTATTCTTTACTACAACCTTTACAATCTTGTTCTCATATGGTCTGGTATCAAAGATTTGATGATCAGTATCATCATAGTAGATAACTTTGAAGAGTTGATATGGATTATTTACTGGAGTATGTTCCAGAGTTTCAGTATCAAAGAGATGAAATCCCCTCTTATCATTCACATCATTCCAGAACATCTCATAGGGATTCCCTAGGTAATAGACTGTTCCATTATCTGATCTTGTATGGTAGTGACCCGAATAAACCCTGTCGAACTTCTCAAATATTGAGCTTTCCAAACCATGGTCCATGACGACTTGTTTATTAACTCTGAATCCATTGAGTTCAAGGTGCCCCATCGCGCAGTTGCAACTTGTCTCTTTAATAAGTTTGAGAGTGCTTTGTTGATTTTCTTCATTAATCCAAGGGAGAAATAGTATGTCTAGATTGTCCACTTTGACTTCAGTTGCAGAAGAATAAACATGAATGTTCTCATACTCTTTGAGTAAAAGATCTACTGCATTGATTTCATTTGTATTCTTGTAGTATGCGTCATGATTACCTACCATGAGATGCATATCAATACCCCTCTCTTTAAGGGGATTAAAGACAACTCTCTTTGACCATTTGAGAGTCTTGAACTCTACACCTTTCCTACTATCAAAAGCATCACCCATGTGAATCACAGTGGTAATGCCTTCTTTATCTAATGTTGGAAAGAATACATCATTATAGAACTGCTCAAAATAATCATGAAACAACTTGGAACCTTTGCGTGCTCCATAGTGTGTATCTGTAATGATTGCAACCTTTGACATTGATAATGCAGTTTACTATGATTGATAACGCAGTTTACTGTGAACAGCATCTTTGATGCTATTGTACTCAGAGAAGTTTCCACTGTCAAGGTCATTTGCATCAAAGACCTCATCAAAATCTGTCCTCTCAAGTATCTTATTTTTAATTTCTAGTTGCTTCTTCTCTTGTGAAATTCTTCTCAGGAATGCATAGTAGATGATTTGAGTGAAGTAAGCAAAGGGGTTCTTGGATTTCTCTGGGTTAAAATTATGGATATATCTTACGCAATTTTCAATACCATCACAGATCATATCATCTTTGAACATATAGTTCACAAAGTTAGGTTTGTATGATAGGTGATTGGCGATCTTCAGAAAACACTCACCAACATACCTAGGGATCTGTGGTTTAGGTTCATCATTGAGTTTTGCTCTTTCTACATCAGCAGCATAGACTTCCAAAGCAGCAAGAAACTCTTTGTTGTTTACATAATGCTCTGACTTCTTTGGTCTTGCCATGACTGTGTACTGATTAGAGAAACCCATAATGTTACTTTATCTGTTGATATTATAACAGATAGTTAGATAGTTGACAACCTAGTAAATCAGGTGTAGACTAGGTTTGTCCAGGATGAAAGATAAGTTCTAGCTAGATTCGTAAAGCTTCTCTAGAACCTCTTTTGCATCATTTACAGATGAGAGATAACCCATCTTTCTATCTAATTTAGAATGATTAGTCTTATTTGATTTACGAACATATTCTTGATAATAAAGAATCATCTCAATATCCTCTGATTCAGTCATTGTAAGAACATCCTCTAGATTAATAACAAACATATCTTCTTTAGTTGTCTTTAACCAAGGTTCAAACTTATACCCTGCAACTTGACCCCTTACAGTCATTTCTTCCACCACAATGGGGTTAGAGACTAAAAGCATAGTCCTATCATCTTCTTCAGAAGCTGCTACCTTGGCAAATACTTCATCACCACATTTAAACTTGATTGTGCAATAAAAGTCATCTTCTATCATGCACATCCTCCTTTTCTAATCTTTTATGTTGACTGATATAATGTCATAGTTGAATTGCTCTTGAACATAAATCTTCACTCTCTCAATAAAATGATTCAGTGTATAATTCTTTCTTGATCCCAGGGTTAGATCATCAGCAATATCATATAGTTTTGCCTTAACTTTGTTCTTGCCTTTTCTTAGGACTCTACCAATAGACTGCAGATTACGAATCCTAGACTTTGATGGAGAGGCAAATATTACATTGTGAAGGTTCTTGATGTTGATGCCTGTACTGAAAGTTCCATAAGATGCAACAATAATTGCATCATTTTCCTTTTCAGTGATTGCTCTTACTTTCTCCCTATCTTCAGCATCTACACCACCGTGAATAAAGAAGACTTTTCTTCCTTCCTTAACTTTTTTATTTAGCATATCAAAAAGAACAGCACCATGTGCTTCTACTCTGCTATACAGAATAAGAGTGTTTCCATCTAAGTCATCAGCAAGATTTGTAATGAACTTGTTTCTCTTTTCATTGCCAATCAAGAACTGAATCTCATCTTCATAAGTATCAAACTTCTTAGGTTTATACTTTAATACTAGACACTGAATATCAAGAGTAGCAAGGTGTCCTTCATCAATAAGTTTCTTAGTCTGTGTAACCTTATATGAGGGTCCAAAGAGACCCTCTAAGACCCACTTATGGGTTTGAGTTCCATCTAGTGTGCCTGTGAATCCATATCTATATTTTGCATGATGTAACTTATCCATAATACCAATGAGAGACTTACTCTTAAAAAGGTGCGCCTCATCACCAATGACCACATCATATTCCTCAAAGAAGGTTCTATCTAACTGATAGACAGATTGCCACGTAGTGATGGTTACCTCACTAGTATTGATTCTCTCCCTACCAGCATAGATCCTATGGCAGTGATTCTCTGCTGCCCACCCATAGTCCTGAAAGTCCTTAAACATCTGCTCTACAAGAGATGTGGTGGGGACTACAAGAAGAATCTTTTTACCTGCATTTACAAAGTATCTCACAATGGTATAAATCATAAATGACTTACCAGATGCAGTAGGTGAGATAAGCAGTTTTCTATTATATCTTAAGGCATCATGCACTGCTTCAATCTGATAGTCTCTAGGTTGAAGATGAGTGATAGACGCCATAAAATCTTTCACTCCTTCTTCTGAAATCATTTCATTGACTTCAAAGGGGAGACCATAGAACTTGTTAGGTTCAAACTGATATGAATATCCTGCGTTCTCACAAAACGCAACAACTTTATCCAAGAGACCAACATAGATTCTCTTGGTCTTCATATTGAATAGATGCACATATCCATCCCAGTACTTACTTCTGTACTGTGGCATGAACTTCTTATTAGGAACCTCAAAGGTGAATCTATCTCTCAGTTCATACTCTACATGAGGTTCAGTTGTAATCTTCAGGTAAACTTCGTTCACCTTCTGTATCACCAGATCAGACATAATATAATCCTACCTGGTGATATTTAGTACTCAATTATGAGTTGTTAAATTTGTGCTCTAGTATCATTCTGTATAACCAATCTCTGAGTTGCCAGAGGTGTTCCTGTTCTTCTGCTTCTCTGGCAGGTGAACCTGGCCATTTTTCTATTGTCTCTGTGACGCAGTGATATAGCAGATGAACATCTTCTATCTGCATGAACACTGTGTAATCTGGTTCTTTTTCCATTTTAGAGGTAGGTTATCCTAATCCAGAGGAGAATCTCATATACTCTATTGCATTTTTAATCTGATATGTTCTATTAGTGATTTGTTTAAGAATCTCTTCTAGAAACTTAAGCATAGTATCATAGTAGTCAATCTTCAGAGATGCATTAGATAGTTTTTCATCAGCATCAAGATACTTTTGCATTGTATCTTTATCTCTTATCTTTTTAGGAAATGGGTCTTTTATGTAGACTTCAGGTTCTGCCTTTCCTGAAAAGTATTCATACCTTTCATGTCTTATATTTTTTCTCTGCTGTTCAGACTTTTTCCTTAGCAAGAGAATGTTATTATAAAGTTCATAGTATTTTGAATGGAGAACTGGGATGTTTAAGGATTCTGTATGTAAGTTATCAGGATCAATTTTTGCATCTTTCTCCCACATTTTTTGGATTGTCTCCAAGTCAATCATTAGCAACAACCAATATCACGAATATGGTATATAGTATACTTGAAAAGGACCTCTGCTGTGAAGTACTGCACGTCAGAAACAGTTGCATCAAACTCAATTGTACTCAGAGAATAAGGAAATAGATCTTGGAATACAACCTTAAAGTTGGGTTGATTCTGTGCATCTAAAACAGTCAAAGTTCCATCTGAGTATATGTTCATCCCAGTTTGCAAACTTGGATCAGCAACACCCACTGTTTGATCTTGGAAGTCATAAATCTGATCTAGTGATTCAGGGAATCCAAGACCTCTAATCCAATTTTGAATTTCCATATAGTTTGCAAGATCTTCATCAACTAAAAATCTTACAGTCAAGTCATCAAAATCAATGATCTCACCTGGTTGAGGGATATCTTTCAGGAAGTTTTGTTGGATTGTTGTCCTCAGGTTTAATGCAGGTATGTCCACTGCATTGCCAAAATAAGCTACATTTGGTGCTCTAGAGATATTAAATTTAAAACCCTGTGGTTGCAGAAAGTTTCTATTTTCAATTTGTTCTCTTGAGATACCAACATTACTTCTTGCATCAGGTCTTCTTCTTACCTGTGCTGCAGTTGATGTTGATTTTAAATTTGGATTTCCTGCTGCCATACCAATGGTTGGTGTTTGTTAGACTATTTAGATTTCAGAGCATACCTGCCAACATAATTGAGAAACACGCAATTGTAAAAACAAGTAATACTGAGCAAGCAATAATTAATTCTCTTATTGATGTGCTCTCACCATTAGGTTCTTGATGGTGGTCTCCATGGGCAGTCATGACATCCAGCTCCACAACA
>CEPW01002570.1_pt1 | contig 13389 bp, 31 predicted proteins | sample 356211 | NCBI WGS metagenome assembly CEPW01 (sample SAMEA2620021, study PRJEB7988) | marine metagenome | biome: marine biome (ENVO:00000447); feature: deep chlorophyll maximum layer (ENVO:xxxxxxxx); material: "saline water (ENVO:00002010), including plankton (ENVO:xxxxxxxx)" | depth 25 m
CTTCTCTCCAGGGTTTGCAAGTATTTGTCCAAATCTATTCTGTCGAGTTGGTTCACCCAGATCATTCCATGTAATTTTAACTTGGTTAGACACCTCTTGACCAGTATCGGCAGGATTGTAGTACGATCTATCCCCATACTTGCCATAGAGTTTTGGTTTTCCAAACATTTGGAATTTATTTACATATCTTTTGTTTGCTGCAGGATCTGCTTTTTGTTTAGCATCTCTAATTTTATCTGCTTGTTCCTTCGGAATAGATGATAACCAAGCTTGATATTCCGAATTAGATTCCTCTTTAGGGACGTAAGATCTGTAGTACTGTAAATAATGGTATGTTCCTGGTTCTGGTGGTTCTGTCTGACCTTTTATGTCAGAATATGTAGGATAGAGCTCTACTTTATCAACTGAAGGAGTGTAAGGTCCAAGAACACTATATGCTCCTTTATCATAAGTCTTCCCTCTGCTGGTGAATGTATCTTCCGTATCCTTTTGCTCTTGTTCTTTTGAATTCTTTGCAGTTACAGATTTATTAGTTTCCTCTTCCTCTTCTTCATCTTTCTTTTTCTTTCCTCTCTTAGTAGCATCAAGAGCAGCAACAGGAGCACCTAAATCATATGCGTCAGTTGTCTTACCAGTTTGACCTGCTTTCTCTCTAGTCCGATCACCAATTGTATGTTCAAAGTTAGTAACTTGCACATACTCAAGATTAGTGCTTTCAGATAATAATATAGTCGTGAATTGAAACAATCCAGCAGCATCAATATCACCTTCCTGAACAGTGTATTCATAAGTCCCATTATAAGGAAATGAAAATCCATTATCCTTTTTGGTAATATTATGATTATTATATAAGTCATTATCTTGTGGATTATTGGGATTAGGAAGAGGTGGTATGGTATAAGTTCCATCTGTAAGTGTCAAACTAGGGTCTGCACCTATCAGTTGAAATTGGTCCTTAATACTTACAACTTTGTTATTAGCACCAATTACTGCTCTAAAGTAAGATGGATTCCAATCATGATCACCATACCTTACACCATCAATAATATAGTCTTCAGCATTATAATCGGCATAATTCTCTGTAGCATACAACCAAGCATCAGAATACCATTTATATGAGAAACTAATTTTGTCTCCAACCTGAACATTCTTTATAATTTTTTTCGCAAATGATGCATCAGTGTTCAAATTAGGATGAATTCTAGTCCAACCATCAGTTCCTGTGAACTGATCATGGTCTTCTTCATAAGGAGAATAATCATATTCTGCAAATGGAAAGTCAATTCCATAAAGTTGGTCAATATGATCAGTTGATGTAGACGTAAAAATATACTGCCAATCTTCATGTCCAGTTTCGCTGGTTGGTTTTTCCCATTGCAATCGAAGAGCATTTAGCGCAGCAGTGTCATTCGCATCAACGTTGTAATCAGTTTCATATCCTAGAGCAAATGGGTTCTCATCCATGTGTCCAGTTAAATCAAAAGCAGAAGAATCAATACTTCTTGCAGCACCATAAGTCACATCAAAACTTGTATCTGTAATTGACCTTTTATCAATTCTTCCACGATTAATTCTCATCCTACTGTTAGAGTCTCCGTGTCCCCATTCAGTGGCATTTGCTGAACGCACCCAAAAAGGAGTATCATCTCTAGCAGGATCAAGTGGTGTATAGTTTCCAGGGTGTCCATGAACTGGCCAAATATAATTAATCCATTCTTGTGGATTTCCTTGAGCATCAAAATACATCAAGTCATCACTAAAATTATCAGGGAAAGTATATTCTGTTGGCCACTTTATTGAATTTCCTTCAGATTGATATGTAAATACATGCTCTTCTGGGTGTGTCATTTCTCCTTCATTAGGAGTCACACCATGATTTGTTGTTATGTGTGCTTGAATATCTGCAAAAGATAATGACTGAGGACTATTAACGTCTCCGATAGAGTTGATATATGACCCAGGAAAATTAACACCAAACGCATAGTTAGTAGCATTAGCACTATGCTTCAATATATTCTGAGCAGTCTCATCACCAGTAAGTTCTGGTGATTGTGACATTATAGATGTAACTACATACCCACCATAAATGTCCTTAAAATCCTTACTGGTCATTCCCTCAACCATAAAGTCAGCAAAAGACTTTAGTGTTAATGCTTCAGTGGTTCTTTTTGGTGCTGGAACATAGTTTCCAGGTTTAGGTGCTCTGAATACTTGATATGGTGAACCACCAGCACCTTGTGAATTTTTTGCGTTCACCCTTTGTTCCAATGACTTACCAGATTCACCAGACTTATCTTTATTTCTCCTTCTTCTCTCAATAGGAGAGGGCACATCCTTTGTCACAGAATCATATTCTGCCTTAATCTTCTGGTCAAGCATTGCCTGCTGACCTCTAATTTGCTGTTCTTTACTTCTTGCTTCCTGAAGACGTGCAGCATCTTCCCATACTTTTAGATGCTGTTTTTTAGCATCTAAAAGCATTTCACGGAGATACTTTCTAGTCATTCTCCACCTCCTCCGTTGCCACCTCCGTTGGATCCAGAAGCATCACCCCCATTCCCATTACCACCATTGCCATTACCATTGCCGTTACCATTACCACCATTCTTTTTGGTTTCCTCCTCTTTTTCTAAGTAACCAGAACGTCCAACATAGTATCCCATAGGGATTTTCTTGCACTTACCAGAATCATAGCACCAATACTTGCCAGCAGGGCAAGATTTTGCTTCCCTTTCCTCATCAAGTTTTGCTTTTGGTTTGTACCTAGTGTTAGGTCTTCCTCCGTCTCTAGTCTCTCCAGTTGGTTCAGCACTAAGTCCTTTAGATGCCATTGCTCTTGCGATTGCACCTCCACGTCTTTTATTAAACTCAGGAGATTTTTCTCCCTTAACACCTTCACCAAGTGCTACTTCACCCGTTACTGGTTTCTTTATTCTTGCCTGAAACTTTGCCTGACGTTCAGCAATTTTTCTGTCTCTAAAATCTTTTCTGATTTTTCTACTGGTTTCCATTCCAGTGATGATTCCTTCATCTACAATTTCAACTTCTTCTTCGACTTTCTTCTTTGCTTTCTTTTTATAAGTTTCCTTATAAAACTTTTCTGTTTTACCACCATAAGTGGCAGTGACAGGTGCAGAACCTTTCACATACATTTCACCAGGAGCAGAATACTTTCCTTCATCAATCTCTACTTCCTCTTTCCTTGTCTTTTTTACGCAGTTTGGATACATCTTTCCAAACATCTTCTTCATACCTTTCTTCTCATATCCCTTCCAGCACTTTTCATCCAGCATATCACTACCAATGCCTTCAGTTGGTTCTAGTGGTTTATTTGTAATTAAATCAAAGGACTCAATTTCTAATGGTGAGTAATCATCTCTCCAATTAGAGAACTCCTCAAACCGTCTTCCACTACGATACATTTTATCCTGCTGTTGTTTATATGCTCTTCTATTTGCAACCTTTTCTGCTGGTGAAGGACCATCAGTAAATCTATTCCTTTCTTTCTTCTCACCAGGAACTTTCTTCTTGCCTCTGAGAACTCCTGGTTTACCATCTTTAGCACCAGAACCCCCACCACCATGAGGATGCCTTACTGTGCCTGGCATATCAATTCCAACTGCACCAGGGAGTTGAGTAGGGTCTTTCATACCCTGCTTAAATCTACCAACGTGTGCAGGTGAATCTAATACTTGTCTATCATATCTTCTTACTTTGAGACGACCATCTTCTGAATCTCTTTCAACACGTTTTTTAGTGATAGTCTTTATAAGGTTTGTTCTACCCTTACCCTTTACCTTATCCTCTTTACGCATTTCAGAGAGTTCAATGAACTCTTTAAGAGACTTTTTAGATGGTTTCACCTTTCGATTCCTCGCTCCACTATCTTTGATATTTCTTGCTGCCTGAGAAACAGCACCATGGTCTAGGTTTCTTTCTGCTTCACGTCTCTTTTGAGCAAATCTCTGCATTAAAGCAGACCCTGGACCTTCAATATGTCCAGTTCTCAAGAAGTCTTTTGGACTTTGAGCAGCAGTCAACCCAAGAGTTGCCAACAATGCCATGTTGGCAAGTTTTTCTCTTTTCCTTGCCTCGTCAAGCATGTAGACACAAAAATACCTCTGACTATTTAGTCAGAGGTCAAATGCAGCATCTATGAAATCTTGAGCAATATCGAATCTTAATTGAAGAATAATTGATTCTTCTTCAAGGTGGTCAACTCTACTCTGAAGTTTTACAAGTTCATTTTGTAGTTCAAGGATGCATGTAGTCATTTTTCTATGTTATTCTGAAAGTGGAGACCCATCTCTCCAAGGTTTTGGTTGTTCTTTGGTTTGAGGTTGTTCCACAGTTGTGTTTTGTTCTTTTAGTTTTTGCACAAGATACTCTGCAAAACTTTCCATTTTTTCTGGATGAATATGCCTAATTCCTGCATCTTCTACTGCCTTTTCGATACTCTCGATTTCGGTCTTAGAAAGACGTTTGTTATTACTAGGTAAGGTCATGCTCCAGTCTCTTCGTGTGTAAGTATCCTAACACAGGTCAGGCAAAAACGGTCAGTTCTTTAGAATGTCTTTACACTTCTGTTATACTACTCAAAATCTATTAGAGGACCCCAATTTCCCTTGTCACCAGGGGTGCGATTCTCCAATTTATCCATAATGCCATCAATTTGACGTAGACATTCAATTTGATTTAACATTCTAGAAATATCTGCACATACAGCAGGACGTTCTTGACGTGCAGCAAAAGCAAGTGCATTACGCAGAGAAGATTCTGCTTCAATTAGGGACTCTTCAACAGATTTAGATAGTGCCATTATTTTCAAAAGTAGTATTAGTGGTATGAATCAAATTATTAGTAATCTTAACTACATGTTCAGTGCAAGTTCCAGGAAGATTGGAAAAGTTTCCTGTTCCCTTTCCATACATTTCTTCTTTGACTTTATACAAAGCAATCATGTATTGACAAACTTGTGCATCAAAAAGTTTCCAATAGGCAACTTCTCTTTTATCATTTTCAAATTCAGGAAACATTATCCACCTTTGTAAGACTGAAAGAACCATCAGGGTTAGATACCCATTTTAATGTATCACCCTCTTTCCATGCAACTCTTCTAAGAAGTTCTTTGGGAAGAGAAACACTGTAGTCAGTATTCACATCAACAATCCAAGAATTCTGTACTCCTAAAGATTTTGGAGTCAATGGTTCGATTTGATCCATTTCTTCCCAAGTTTGTTCAAACTCAGTTTTAGGAATGAATGGATTTTTACTATTTCCATTTCGACTATAATCATAATAGTGTTTAGACTTTCCCTGAACATAAAGTTCACGTTCTTCATGAGGGGCATTAAGTCTACGACGATATACTGTTTCACCTTTGTCAGGTGATTCATAAATCCATTTTTCGTTATCGATTGTAGTCATCTCTCCTAATTTTTGATATTCATCATGATTCATTGTAACCGTTACGGAATAACCATCTGCAGATACGTTAGACATCTAGTTGTTCTTGTATTGCTTTGACAACAATATCAGTGATTTCTTTACTTGTCAACCCGTTCATGAATGACCATCTAGGGTCATTCTTATCCCACTCAATAGCAAATGACCCATCTTCATTCTGATGGATTTTCAGTGAATCTTCGTTAGTTTCCATTTTTTTCTTGAATTTTGTTCCAACAGAGTCTGCAGATACCAATGAATCCACCTTCAAATCCTTCAATAGGTTCAAAGTTGTTTTCATTCAATAGTTTTGACCTTTTACACACTGGGCACTTTCTTTTAATCTTGTCCACATTCTTCACCCTTGTTGAATTTTTTTCTACACTTTTTAAGTTCCTTTAGTTCGGATTTAATTATCTGGTATGACTCTTCAGGGGTGATACGTCTTGACATTTCCATGGCAATAACAAACTCTACCCGTGTTCCAAAATGTTTTAATGCTTCTTCAAAGCAATTTAAATCTTCGTACATGGGTTTGCCAGGGGATAAAGTTCATCTAAGATTTGACTAAGTTCTTCGTATCTATTTTCATCCCAAACTTTGAGCAAAGTTTTTTGCTCATTTCTCACTATACGAAAAACTTCCTGCCACTGTTTAATCGTCATTTGATTCTACCTTGTAGTTGTATTCTAGAATTACTACACTCAGAAATTTCTCTAAAGCAGTTAGACGTTGTGCATAACCAACTTCTTCATCATCTACTTTATCTAAAGAAGATGTGATAGATTGGTATATTGCACGAACATCTCTAATATCTAGTTCAAGTTCAACATAAGGGATGTTTTCATCATCAGTATTATAGTCATCCACGATTTGCGTCTTCCCAGTCCCTTTGAAATAGTTCCAAACCTTTCTCTGTCATGATGTTCTTATACATTGACCAGAATACCAAAGGTGGAATAGTAACAACATCAGCACCGAAAAGAGCACATTGCTCAACTTGACGAACATCACGAACAGATGCACCAAGGATTTGTGTAGTGGTGAACCGATTATCACCAGTATAGACTTCACGGATATTCTTAATCAATCCAAGACCGTCCATTGAGTTATCTTCCCAACGACCAACAAAAGGAGAGATGTAAGAAGCACCTGCTTTTTCTGCAAGAATTGCCTGAGCAACTGAGAATACAAGAGTAACATTAACCTTGTAGTTGTTCACTGCCAGAGCAGTACATGCTTTTAGTCCTTCAACAGTGCAAGGAACTTTGATAGTCACATTCCACAAACCATTGAACTGGTTTGCTTGGTCAATCATTTCTTCTGCGGTATCTGCTACCACTTCAGCAGAAATAGATTCAAGGGAAGGAAATCTAGTGTTAATCTCTTTGATTACCTCTACAAAATCTCTACCACTTCTTTTAATGATGGTAGGATTAGTCGTAATTCCATTGATAAGACCTGTGGAATATGCTTCCTGAATCAGGTCAACGTCTGCGGTGTCTAAAAAGATTTTCATTTGTCTCCTAAGGAATAATTTGAGAGGTTCTCCTTACTGGAGATATTATACACTACTGGTTGGATTGCGTTAATCTTTTGTTGGAGTTCCGACAAATTATTACGTAAACATTTATTTTCGTACTGTACTTCTTTAACTTTTTCTTGAAGTTCAATTACCTTGTCAGCAAGATAGAATGCATTTTGATTTGCCATAATCTTATCCTCAGATGGTCTAAAAAAAGATTTTATAATTCCAATCATGCTTCACACCCAATCTGGTTTTCTGGATGGGTCACGGAGATAATTAGATGCAACCCAAGGTTTGCTGCTAATGTACATTTTGTAAGCAGTAAAAGTATCAATGCTTGTGTCATATTTAAATTCATCTGGCATTGCCCGAGCAAATGGAGTTACCATACTTATATTACCATCTGGGTAAATATTTTTAGCATGAAGTAACGTATTGTAACAAGAGTGTATCTTGTTATATCTATGCTCGTACTCATCACATAGGTACAATCCCCACATCAGCATCCACCAAGCATTGTCCACGGTCTCCCGTGCCCAGGCAGTGCAGGGATGGTTCCTGAATGCCCCCTTCTCGGTCCTGTAAGGGGTTCCGTCTGCCTTGGGGAGGGTTCCATACCCGTGCCCCCATTTAGACGAAGCAATGACTGAGAGCATCTGGCAGCACTCAAGGGGCATTTTTACAACGTGCTTATCAGGAAGACAGTTCGCCGAGTCCTTTGGATTTGAAGAAGTCACGAATATGTTCATCGTCAAAAAATTGGAGAAGGTATTCTAGTCCCCACACAATACACCGAGCAGGGATTTCGGTCTGTTTTTCTTTTAAAATTTTAACAGCAGCAACAAGTCTTTTCAATCCACATGCTTTTGCTGTAGCATCAGAGATTCTCATGAACTCTGCATAATCTTTATCATTTCCTTTCTTTGCACCACTAATATAAAGTTCCCGTGCTTTACGCATTAGTTCTTCTGTCTCTGGTGCAAAAGTAATGGTCTCATCAATGAGTTCGATTTTCATTCTCTTGATGCTTCCCATACTAAAGCTCATTGCTTTTCGGGTTTCTTCAATGGATAGTTTGTATTCAGCATCATCCCTATGTGCATATTGAATGATACCATTGGTACATTCCATAACACGAAGAACGGCAATCTTGTCTAGTTCTTCACTAGGTAGTGCCTCGTACAATTCTAACCAGTCTGTCATGATAGTAATTTACTAAAACTAATTGCTAATAGGAATGATAGCATGATAACTACATCCCATGATTTTGTTTTTGCGAAATATGGAATTGATATAGCATCTGCAACAAAGTTGAGAACTACACCTGCTAATACATTTACATGAAGAATAACAAAGTATGCAATGATAACACAAATGCTACCCGTTATCCTCATTCCCGTCAGTGTTTTCATAATATCCTCGGTAAACAAACGACATTCTTAGTGTCGTATTTGTAGGACCATTTGCAGAGTGAGGAATACTTCCATCAAATAAAACTACTCTATTCATCTTAAATGGAATAATTAGGATTGGATTTCTATTATCATCATAGATGAATAAGTCTCCATTTGAATCCCAAGTACCAATGTAATAGAGAAAGGATACTGTCTTATTTACTTCTAAACTAAGACAGTCTTGATGAAGACAAGCATTCATTCCTTTTGTTTGACCATTTAATCCCATGTATTCTGGTGATGGAATTTTTATCCCTGTCCTAAATTCAAGGATAGAACATAATTCATTTATGTATGATGGTCTGTCATTTAGGTATGTTCTTCCCCAAATAGTATGACTACATTCTGGAGTTTTTACTTTATTACAGTATCTCCAGTTTGTATGCATAAAAATTTCTTCTTCTAAAAAATAAGAGAACTCATCTGATAGAAAATCATCCCAAACATAGATAAACTCTCTGAAATTATAAGAATCAGGTTTGTTCTTCAGATACTGAATCTTCATCTGCCTTCTGTTTCATAAATCCAAATGGTCCAGCATCATCAGATTCTGCTTGTGACCGCATTTTGTGTGCAAGAGTGCAGACAGATTCCATAACTTTCAATGTATCTTCTACATTTGAGTTCTCTGGCATTTGACGATGCACAATATCAAACAAAGGGAAGAAGTGGTCTGCTGCGTCAGCAACCTCTTCAGGTGTTAGTGGTTTTGATGGATTCATTCTTCGTTTCCTTTTTCATCAGTAATAACAACTTTCTTATACTCAGGACGCTTCAAATCAGGATGCGGTGCATACAATGGTCCTTTGTAGTTACCAGCAAACTTAGGTTTTGGTTTGTTGACCTCTTCTACTGCTCTTGAAGATTCATGCAGTTTTTTTACTGCTGCAACAGTTTCGGGAGTTTCTTCCCAACTCCAAACTTCACCACCCCTTCCAGTAAATTCTCTTTTAGTCATAAAACTCCTTTGCGTGTTTTAATGTATCGAGTAGGTGCATGTTGCCATGAAAGTATCCAGCAACAATTACCGATAGTGTCAGTAGTATAACTCCAATAAATGAGAGTGTCAACGGCAATGAATTACTTTTAGAGTTTTCCACTTACAAAACCACTATTAACAACCCTAGTATAATCTTGAAGAGTTCCATCCTGAAGACACTTAAGATGCCATCTAGTCATTTTGAGAACACCATCATATTCTAGAGCAGTAAGGAAGTTAGCACCCAAGGGTTCTTTAAGAACTGAAGTATACAACCCAAATCTAGTTTCCTTAATGTAGAACGCATCGTCAATCCATTCAACATTTTCTGGGATGTTTTTTTCAATCGTAGGGTTAGGTCCAAGGGAATCTTGCAGTGTAGGAATTCTTTTAGTTGAAGTTTCAATCATTTTTACAGTCGGGATGTGGTTGTGGTAATGAAGAGCAAATGTGTTGTCTCATATCACCTTCAGCAATCAAGTTAAGATAACACCCAACTGCCAAAAATAAAACAATAGTCGTGAGTCCGTATCGTGTGATTTTACTCATTTTTCAAACCTGTGGTACTCATTTTTCTTAAATCCATATCTGCTTACATATTTTTCCAGATGCTCTTCACACTGAAAATAACAAGTCTTTATATCCTCTAAATTCTTTCCATCTCTGTGGACAATTTTATATGAAAAAGATTCCCAAGGAAATCTTTTCCCCTCGGCAGCACTAACCTTTAGGTTTTTTAGTGTTGGTTTTGGTTGCTTTCTTTTCGTCGTTCTTCTTTTCTTCTTTGCAGGAAGTCTCTTAGCAGCAGGGGTTGCTCCTCCAGTTCCTTTGGAGTCAGATTTAGAAGAAGTTGAAGCAGTCGATTTCTTTGCAGGTTTGTTTGCACTTGGATTTGTTGCTGGTGTCTTGGGCATGTCCTTATTATAGCAAAACACTGCCCACCAGTCTAGGACAAGTGGACAGTTTGAAAAGTGGTGTTGGTTGTTTAGACGAACATACCAGTTCTCTTCATGTATTTAAGAGTTTCATTCATATTACCAATATGAGTATATCCAATAGAAACTTGCGGATAAGTTGCATCACATCCAAACTCTTGTTGGAATTGCTGTTCTGTAAAATCCTTCCCTAGAATGTATTCATGAAAATCACCATTAAGTGATTTCAAGAGAGATGACATTCTCTCACATTCTTGACTACCGTTGCTATAGATTACTGCTATTGTCATTTGTTTTCGTGGTTGTACTCTACTACAATTTTTTCGTGTGTAGTTTTCAAGTCACTGCAATAAAAATGTCTAACACTTTTAGCATTTAGTAACTTAGCAACTTCATTTATAAGATTGTCTGCAATGACTTTGTTGGTTTCTTTACCCATTGGTGTTTCTCAAAAGTTAAACAATAATACTATATTTTGTATATATGATATCAGGAGTCTCCCTTCATCCTTTGATTTCTCCTGATATAATTTTTTGTAGTCTATCAAGTTTCCACTCAATATACTTGATGCTTGGAATACATTGAGGATTCCAACCTACAAATCCATATGTCTCACCAGAGTCCATTTTCCAGCAAGGAGCATCATCATTCTCAAGGTCTAATGATTCTCTATATGCTTCTTCTCCAATATTAACAACTGCCCTCTCAGATTCGGTCAATACACTAAAGCAAGTGAAAGCATATTGTCTAATGCTATCTGGGATATGTTCTTTCATTTTTAATTATCTCTTAGACTTCGTAACATAAGTTCCAGAGAATTCCTCAACACTTAGGAATTCAGGTTCTAATGGCCACCCACAATCTTTAAAATTCTCATACTTATTTCTGTAATAATCCATAAGTGTACAACACTCTTGGTGTCCAATACCTTCATGGAGTATGTCAGATTTAAATCTGATAGTATAAAGACCAGTTTTGCTACTGTAGATGGGATTAGTCACGTTGTCTCCAATCGTCTGGTTTGTCTCTTTGGAACCAATCTTTAATATCATCTGCACCGTCAAACCCCGTTTTGTAATTAGATGGGTCGGGGTCTCCTAATCCCATCCTATTCATAAAATCATCCATACTGCCCTCTTGGATGTCTTGTGCTGCTTGACGACGTGCTTTGTTTAACCAGTCTCTAGCAGTTGTGTATGACTTAGCAAGTTTCTCTGCCCAAATCATGTCTTCTAATTTTACTTCCTCTTTATTTGCAATTTTCTTACAAATAAATTCCAATCGAAGTCTATACTTTGTTGAGAGCATAGGTTCATTCTCGTAGTTTATGTTCCAGGTTTTCTAGTTTATGATATTCCGCATGTGCTTTTTCCTGTCTTGCACATATTACGTCTAGAATATCATCCAGGATTACCTCATTCTCAACATAATCATCGAGATATTGATCGATTGCCTCTTTCAAATATCTGTATCGATGCCACTCTGAGCTGTATGGTTTATAATGCATGATAAAAAATAAAGAATAGGGTCATTCCGAGTTATTTATTCTTCTCGTCAAAATATTTTTTCATTTCCGTAGCCATTTTTATAGACCTCCTCCAAACAAAATATCTGACTATTGGATTATTTGGATTGTTTAACAACCACCACTTAGTTCTTCGATACTTTGTTACAGCATACTTTTGTGCTAAGACAAATAGTCTTGCTGTATTTGGTTGAGTTCCTACTGCGTAAAATAAAACCCCAAAGAATAATAATAAACTGTAGTAATACCCGTTTAGTTGTACCATCTGAGTGTTTTTAAGTGGTTGAGAATGTCATTTCTAACATCCATCAATTCATGGTAACACCTTTGATTATGGGCACATTGTCGTAATGTTGGGTCTGGTTTCATAACGGATTCAATGAATAGATCTAATCCACGATTCCATTTATCTTTTTTTGATTCATTATCGACAATGGTATTTTGGTCTCTCATGTGTTTAATCAATAATCGTCTTTAACAATTTCCCAATCTAATTCAAGTGCTTCAATAAACTCAATTAGATTATTTTGGTCATGCGGAAGTAGTTCTTCCTTCTCTAGAAGAAAGTTTGCTTCGCATACAGCAGGTCCATACTCAGGTGGGTTCCAATAGTTACCCATATACTCCAGTGCCATGTCTTCAACAATTGCTTTGACATAGTACTGTTTGTAGTCTTCATCATGGTCTTCATCGACCAAATCAATATCGTAAATGACAGAAATAGACATTGGTATCAATCAAATTGGTCGTAATAGTCGAATTCAAAATACTCACCAATAACAAGCATTTCGTAGAAATCTTCGTAATCAATACCAAGATATTCTGCGAAAAACTCAAGGTCGTCATGCTTCATTAGTTCTTCTGAAGTAATCTGCATGATAGGCACCATTATCCGTGACGGGAAATCATTTGGTCCATTCTGTCTTCACGATAATCATCTTCTTCTGTATCACTTTCTTCTTCAGAATTTAGAATCAATTGTTCGTAAATTGAATCCGCATCTAGTTCGTAAAGTAGGGTTGACATGTGAGGATAAGGAAAGGAAGGAACGGTTGGACATATCTATATATGTGGATTTGTAGAAAAACTAACAAACCCACACACTAGAATTACAAGTTATCTTGAATTTCTACACTTTCTTGAGTTTCAAATTCAGCATCAATTTTGTCATAGAGTTCGACAAAAGTTGCTTTGGTTTCATCGTCGAAACGATTCAGACATACTTTCATTGCCTTTTCTTTCTTACCAAAGATAGAATATGCTTTGATAATATGAACAAGACGACGAGTAGAGATAACCTCATCCACACCACCATCATAGAAAGTCTTGCGGATGATGTCTGCCCAATCGCACAGATGCTTAATGAAGTTGGTATGCTCACCAACCATAGGGATATTAAGAGACTCTGCGACTTTCGTCAAGATTTTGCGTTCAATGTTGACAGTTGGGTAAGACTGCTCAAAGGTCACAGGGAACCTTTCAAGGAATGCTTCGTTGAGCACGTTAGTTCCAATGAATCGTCC